>Ga0183095_10633_pt1 | contig 82123 bp, 67 predicted proteins | sample BioMet4_FD_130346 | JGI IMG/M metagenome (GOLD analysis project Ga0183095, IMG submission 130346) | Microbial communities from bioreactor (seeded with sewage sludge) at LBNL, California, USA - Biofuel metagenome 4 (v2) (version 3) | ecosystem: Engineered > Bioreactor > Anaerobic > Unclassified ... | reverse complement strand
AGAAATTGTCGATTGCTTTCACAATCTGTTTTGGTTTTTTCTTACATAACATCTGGCTTGAATCATTTCAAATGATTCATTCTGCATTGTTTAGTTTTCAAGGAACACCGCCGCGCTTGCTCCGGCTTGCTGTGCTCGTTTGAGTCAGCTTCTATATATTACATCTTTCGAAGCTTTCTGTCAAGAGCTTTCTTTCATTCATCTTCAGGTCTGCATCCCGGTCTGCCGTTCCCGGTTCCGTGTTTGCTCGCTGACGACTTGTATTATATTACTCGCTTTTGCTCCTGTTGTCAATACTTTTTCTAAACAATCTCATAAAGTTGATACCGGATCGATATCCAGCAGGACATCGGTACGCAGATGTATATTCTGTCGGCGCAGAAATTCTTGTACAGCGCTGATATCTGCGGTCTTAATAAGCAAGCAACAGCGAAAAACCCCCTTGAATTTTGCAATCAGCGCCGGCGCCGGTCCCACGATCTGCTGCGTAGAAGTGCGGCCAAAGCATTTCATGAATTCACGTTTTATCTGCTGAGCGGTCTGCTGTGCTTCCTCTTCATTTTCGTTCTGAAACGTTAGTTTAATCAACCGGCAGAACGGGGGAAAAAACAACATCCGCCGCATTTCAAGCTCTTTAGCAAAAAAACCCTCATAATCCTGTTGCAGCGCAAATTGAACCGCATAATGCTCCGGATTATAACTCTGCACTAGCACGTATCCCGGTTCATTTCCCCGCCCCGCCCGGCCAGCCGTCTGTGTAATCAACATAAAACATCTTTCTGCCGCGCGAAAATCCGGCATATTGAGACAGGAATCCGCGCTGATAATCCCCACAGCCGTCACAGCTGGTATATCATGCCCCTTGGCTACCATTTGTGTGCCCAGTAAGATATCATATTCCCCACGTTTGAAAGCCGTCAGTATCTGCGTATGGGAAAACTTTTTCGTCGTTGTATCCCGATCCATACGGATGACACGTGCTTCCGGCACTAATTCCAACAGCTCTTTTTCTAATTTTTCCGTCCCGGACCCAAAATATTTGATATAAGCGCTGCCGCAAGCCGGACACAAATCCGGCACTTCTTCCTGCGTATCACAATGATGACAAACCAAAGTGCCGTTTTTATGATAGACCAACGGCAACCCGCAAATTTTGCAGACCATAACCTGACCACAGGAACGGCACATGACAAACGTTGAAAAGCCGCGTCGATTTAGCATGAGAATTACTTGCTGCTTTTTGGCAATGGTCTGCACAATCAGCTGCTGCAATGCGCGGGAAATAACATGACGATTCCCTTGCCGCAGTTCCTGCCGCATATCGGCACAGGTTGTCTGCGGCAAGGATGCGCCGGCAATACGTCTCGGCATCCGCAAAAGAATATATTGTCCCGCTTGCGCCTGATAAAAGCTCTCTAAAGAAGGAGTAGCACTGCCCAGCAGCAGCACGGCCTGATGAACTTTTGCCATCTGCGCCGCCACGACCCGCGCATGATAACGCGGCGCTTCATCTTGTTTATAAGACATATCCTGCTCTTCATCGAGGATGATAATTCCGATATCTGATACCGGTGTAAAAAGAGCCGATCGCGCGCCAATGACAATACCGGCTTCACCGCGGCGAATACGCAGAATTGCGTCATTTCGTTCGGCGACCGTCAGACGGCTGTGCATTACAATAATATCATTTGAAAAAAACATCATAAAAGATGCTACGAGCTGGCCGGTCAAAGCGATTTCCGGCACTAAGACAATCGCATTTTTCCCCGCCTGACGGACCTTGGCCACCGCTTCAATATAAACCCTGGTTTTACCGCTTCCGGTAATCCCATATAACAAAAATCCCTGATACTGATTTTGGCCCAGATAAGGAACCAAAACTTGTAAAACCATCTTTTGATCATCCGTCAGTACTTGTTTTGCCAGCGGCGGCGCTGCCGCAAAATGATAGCTGTCCCGCAAAATACGGCGTTCCCGGCAGGCAATGACGCCTTGTTCAGCTAAAGCTTTTACGCTACCAGAAGATACGCCAACCGTTTTTAAATGAGCCCAGGTCTGTTCCGGTTCCTTTTGCAGCAACTTTAAAAGCCGGCATTGCGCCGGGCGCTTTGCATAGCCTGCAAGCAGTGAATCATTGAGCGGCGTCAGCAGCACAATATATTTTTCATAGAGCGCCGCCCCGCGCTTTTTTGCCAGGTATTCCTTTTTGACCAAATGATATTGAACCAGACGAGCCAGCAAAGCGTCCAATTCTGCAGCCAGCTCCGGCAAAGCAGTTTGCAGCGCCGCTTTAGACAGCGCGCCTCTTTGCTGCAGCAGCTGATACACCGCGGCGTAGCGGTTTACCTGCAGCAGGACCTGCCCGGTTTCTGCCGGACAGGCTTCATACTGCACCTCAATTTTCAATCCGCTTTTCCCCGGCATAAACAAACGCATGGTTTCTGCCAACGAGCAAAGATAAAAATCCGCCATCCATTGCGCAACTTTGATGACCGCTGGCGTAAACCAGGCTTCCTCATCGACGGTTCCTAAAATATCCTTTAAAGGCCTGTCCACCGCTGTTTTTTCTTCTACCGATACCACAAAGCCTTCCACTTTGCGGCCGCCAAACGGAACAAACACGCGCCATCCCAATCCCACAAACGACAGCTGCGGGGGAATTTGATACGTATAGGCTTTGGCAATACTCTTGACCGGTATATTCACAAATACATTTGCCGTTAACAAAATTCACACCATCTTCTTCATACTATGTTCCTCATTGTAACACAAGCGGAAAAGAACAGCTATCCCCTGGCAAACAAAGATACTGACGAAAGCATCAGCGCGCTCTCATCCGGAAACCGATGCCACAGACGGCCAGAACACACAGTGCCGGCAGTCCATAAAAAATTAGCGGCCCGGTCGCCGTCAGCCAAACGCCGACAATGCGGTCATGCATCACCATGGATCCGGCCGTCCAGGCCAAAATCGCCGAACCAATGTAGATCAATACCGGATATTGCTCCATCAGTCGGCCAATCAGCTGACTACCCCCGACAATAATGGGCACGCTGATCATCAGCCCAAGCAAAACCAGAACGAAATTGCCGTGCGCCGCGCCGGCAATAGCCAAAACATTGTCGATTCCCATCGCTGCATCGGCAATGATAATTGTCCGGACCGCCGCCCAAAAACTGGCTGACGCATCCAGGGACAACTCCTGCGTCTGCGGTTTCAACAGTTTTAAAGCAATAGGCAGCAGGATCACTCCGCCCAATGCTTGCAAATAAGGAACAGTAAGCAACCATACGGCCACCAGCGTCATCAGCATGCGGATGAGCACCGCCCCGGCGGTTCCCAATAAAACGGCTCGCCTTCGCACCGTCGTCGGCAAATGATGCGATGCCATGGCAATAACAACGGCATTATCACCGGCTAAAACCAGATCAAGAACAACAATCGCTCCTAATGCCGTCAAAAAATCCCAACTAAAAAAATCCAATATAATCTCCCTCCTGATAAAACAAAAAAGACTTTCAGTGCGGTGTCGCCATCACACTAAAAGTCTCACCTGTCGAATAAAATATTCAACGCTGTTACCAGCCCGAAAGCATGTATGTTGATAACAGCCTAAAGGTTACTCCCCTTCAGTTCCTATATTCATGATAGCAAAAGACGGTCGGCTATGTCAAGCATATTCCAGAATGTAAATCTCTATATCCTGCCTTCCAAATGCTAATGCCTCTTCGTGCGTATCAAATGCCACATCAATGGCATTCCCTTTAATTCCCCAGCCTATATCCTCAGCAATTGCCTCGCCATACCCTGGAATATAGACCCGGCTCCCTAATGGAATAAAAGTGGGATCAACCGCAATTTCCCCGTGGCGAACCGACGTTCCGCTGGCGGTACGGGAGCCGTTGCCCGGATCAAATGCGCTGTACCCTGTTGCTGAAACGTAAACCGCCTCACCCTTATGAATCATTTCCTCTTTATTCACCGGCGCAGCAGCAGTACCGGCAGTCGTCTGTTTCTGCTGTAACTTTTTATACGTCTGCTGACCACAGACGCCATCAGTAACCAGGCTATTTGCCTTTTGAAAGGCGCGAATCGCCGCCACGGTCAGCGGCCCGCAAACACCATCAGCATTACCTTTCAAGTATCCTTGTTCAATCAAGAGGCTTTGTACTTTTTTTACATCATCACCCCGCATGCCGTCTTTTACCAGAATACCGGCGGCAAATACAGGGACGGTTAAAAGAAACACCAAAGAAAAGGTAAGCAAAAAAACACACATTTTACTTTTAATCAAATTTCTTCACCTCACAAGTTCTATTATACCTGTGAGAGAATATTGCGTCAAAAAAACGAAAAATAAAACGTTTCAAGTGTTTTCTTTTTTAATACTTTCCAGCCATTGACGATCAGCCGTTGATAAATCCGCTGCCGACAAAAGATCCGGGCGATGCAGCCATGTCGTCCGCAAGGCTTCCTGTCGCCGCCAAGTGTTGATTTTTGCATGATCTCCGGATAAAAGGACCTCCGGCACCGGCATATTATGGTATTCCCGCGGCCGTGTATATTGAGGAAACTCCAACAGTCCTTCATAAAAAGAATCCGTTGCCGCCGACTCCTCCGACCCAAGAACATTGGGCAGCATCCGCGCCACCGCATCAACTATGACCATGGCCGGCAATTCTCCGCCGGTCAAAACGTAATCGCCGATAGAAAGCGCTTCATCCGCTAGATGTTCTTTAATGCGGGCGTCAAAACCTTCATAATGTCCGCAAATAAAAATCAACTGTTCATATTCGGACAATTCTTTTGCTTTTCCCTGAGAAAAAGGCTGCCCGCTGGGACACATAAGCAAAATACGCCGCTTCGTATAATGCGTTGTCTCTAACAAAAACCGTACCGCCCGAAAAAACGGCTCTGGCTTCAGCACCATACCGCTGCCGCCCCCAAAGGGGGAATCATCCACCTGCCGATGTTTATCAAAAGCAAAGTCGCGCGGATTGATCAAATGAATATCCAAAATCGCATGATCCAGCGCGCGTTTTATGATACTGTCGCCAAAAGGTCCGGCAAACATATCCGGAAACAGTGAGATAATATCAATCCGCATTTAATTCATCTCTTCCGGCAGGCGCACAACCATCCGTCCGTCCTCAACGGCAATTTTCAGGACGACACTTTTCAAAGCGGGAATCAGCAGCTGCGCCGCACTGCCTTTTTTTGAAGTAACATAAACATCATTGCTGCCTGTTTGCAGCACATCGGTCACAAACCCCAAAGATACTCCGGCTTCATCGAAAACTTCCAGCCCGATGATATCAAACGTATAATACTGCCCTTTTTGCAGAGGCATCACTTCCGAGTGATCCACATAAAGCAGTTTTTTTGTCAGCTGCGCCGCTTCTTCCCGGGTAGAATATCCCTGAAAGCGCATCAAAATCAACTGGGCATTGTTTTTTACCTCTACAGCGGCAATAGGAAGCAAAGTCTGATCAACATAAACGCTTTTCATCCCTTCAAAGCGTTCCGGAAAATCCGTCAGCGGAATGATTTTCAAATCGCCGTGAACGCCATGCGGCGCTCCAACTTTACCAATAATAATGCGCGGTTCAACTGCGGATGGCGATAACTTTGTCATCTTCTACCAATACCTCAACATTCATCAGTTCACGCATGTTGTCGCCAACCTTGATCTCGGCTAAACGCTCCAGCGTCCCCTGTACAATCTCTGCGCCCAGAGCCAATTTATTTGTATCCTGCAGCTTCGCTTCCGCCTGCTCTTTATATTCCAGGCGCTTCTGACGCTCTGCGCCAAAATGTTGCCGAATGGCCTGCAGCTGCTGCAAATCATTCTGTGCCTGCTCTTCTACAACCCGTTTTTCCTGAATATCCATCTGCTGCAGTTCAAGTTCTACTTGTTTAATATTGCCGGTCAATTCTTCAACGATTCTTTTTTTCAGTTTCTCGGTCAATTTCGCCTTAATCGTCACCGGAATTTTTACTGATACACTGTCCATGCCATTTCCTCTTTTCTATTGTTTCTACATATAAAAACAGCGGCACGCACCCCTATAAAAAGGATAACGTTGCCGCGGCTTTTAGATAATTTCTACAGTGACTTTCTTATTTTCGCGGGTGGCAGCAGCCTTGACCACAGTGCGCATAGCTTTTGCAATACGCCCTTGTTTGCCAATAACTTTGCCCATATCATCCTGAGCAACATGCAGTTCAAAAACTGTCATCCGGTCGTCATCTTTTTCCTCAACGACAACCTGATCAGGATGATCTACTAATGATTTGGCTATGACTTCAACAATTTCTTTCATGCGGATTCCTCTTTCTTACTGTTTCGCGCGTTTTGCCTCATCAAACTTAGCCATTACACCCTGCTTCTTAAGTAAAGAACGGACTGTATCTGTCGGTTGTGCTCCCTTGCTCATCCATTCCAATGCCTTTTCTTCGTTGACATTGATAACAGCCGGCTCCTGCGTAGAGTCGTAGTTACCAATAATTTCGATAAAACGGCCATCACGCGGCGCACGGGAATCAGCAACAACAATACGATAGAACGGATTCTTCTTTGCACCCATACGATTCAAACGAATCTTAACTGCCATAAAAACTCACCTCCTTTAAACAAAAAATATCTATCAATGCATGAACGGCATCTTAAAGCTGCCAAAGCCCTTGCGGCCGCCCCGCATCTTTTGCATTTGTTTCATCATTTTTTTCATATCGGCAAACTGCTTGATAACCTTATTGACATCTTGTACTCGAGTGCCGCTGCCCAACGCAATACGCTTGCGGCGGCTGCCGTTAATAAGCGTAATATCCGCCCGCTCCGCCGAAGTCATCGAGCGAATAATCGCTTCCACATGTTTGATCTCCTTGCCATTGAAATCAACATCGACTCCGTCCAGTTGCTTTTTAAGGTTGCCCATACCGGGCAGCATGCCAAGAATCTGTTCAAAGGACCCCATTTTACGAACTTGCTGCAGCTGGGAAAGAAAATCATCCAAGGTAAACTCATCCTTGCGAAACTTCTTTTCCATTTTCTTGGCTTCTTCAAGATCATAAACATCCTGCGCTTTTTCAATCAAAGAAAGCACATCGCCCATGCCCAAGATCCGCGAAGCCATGCGATCCGGATAAAAGGGTTCCAGCGCTTCCAGCTTTTCGCCCATACCGACAAATTTAATCGGACATCCCGTTACTGCCTTGACCGAAAGAGCCGCGCCGCCGCGCGCATCACCGTCAAGTTTGGTAAGCACCACGCCGTCAAGGCCAAGATCTCCGTTAAAGCTTTCGGCAACATTGACTGCATCCTGACCAGTCATCGCATCTACGACCAGCAAAATTTCCTGCGGTTTCACTTCCGCCTTGATGGACTTCAATTCCTGCATCAACTCTTCATTGATATGCAGACGCCCGGCCGTATCAATGATGACGACATCCGCTGCATGCGCCGTCGCATAAGGCACTGCGGTTTTGGCAATCGTTACCGCATCGGTTCCCGGCTCCATTGCATACACGGGAATATCCAGCTGCCCGCCAATCACCTGCAGCTGCTTAACAGCCGCCGGTCGGTAGATATCCGCCGCTACCAGCAGCGGATGTTTCCCTTGCTTCTTCAACGCTAATCCAAGTTTTCCGGCTGTTGTCGTCTTGCCGGCGCCCTGCAACCCGACCATCATAATCACCGTCGGCGGTACCGAAGAAATATTAAGCCGGCTCTGCGAGCCGCCCATGAGCGCAGTCAGCTCTTCATTAACGATTTTAATAACCACCTGCGCCGGCGTCAACGTGGCCAGGATATCCTGCCCGATGGCCCGCTCCTGAACCCGTTTAACAAAGTCTTTGACAACTTTGAAATTGACATCCGCTTCCAACAGCGCCATGCGGACTTCCCGCATTGCCGCATTGACATCATCTTCCGTCAGGCGGCCATGTCCCCGCAATTTTTTAAATGTCGCCTGCAGACGATCTGCCAAACCCTCAAAAATCAAAGTTCTACCTCCTGTTTCTGATCCGTAAACGGAGCTAAACGCTTCAGTAAAGCCTTCACCGGCCCGGACGGCTGAACCGGCAAAGCCGCCAGTTCACGGTAAATATCTCCGAGAGCCGCCCGTTCCTGCCGCTGCCGCTTCAAAAAGCCCAAACGCCGCTCATAACCTTCCATTGTCTGTTCCGCACGATGCAGCATATCGTACACCGCCTGCCGGGAGATTCCCAACGACTCCCCGATCTCGGTCAGGGAAAAATCCTCAAACAAATGCATTGTCAGGCATTGCTGCTGCCGTTCTGTCAACAGCGCACCATAAAGATCAAATAGCTCCGATATATGTAAAAGCTCTTCCAGCATTATGTCACCATACCTCATACAACGTCAAGCAATTTCACTTGACTTAGCTATTATATAAAGTGCCGACCCATTTGTCAAGGAATTTTACTTGTCAAACTTGATTTTTAATAACATCTATATTGTTCGCAAAAATTAACCGGCTAAGAATTCTTAGCCGGTTAACCTGACCATTCAGCAGATCATTTTTTCTTTAAAGACATTGTTTAAGAATCCCGACGATTTCCGCTGTTGTCAGCGGTACATACGAAACGCTGCCAATGCCGGTAAAATCAACTGCATGCTGCGCCATGGCGGCAAAATTTTCATCGGTAGTAATGTTAAGTTCCCTCAAAGTCATAGGAATCGCCAATTCCTTGTAGAACGCCTCCAGCGCTTCAATGCCTTTTTCTGCCAGTTCATACGGAGCCAGGTTGGCATCACAGCCCCAGACATTGACTGCAAACGCAGTGAATTTATCCAGCGTCCGATCACTGAGAACATGGCGCATCCAGCGTGGCGTAACAATGGCCAGACCGACGCCGTGCGTAATATCATAATAAGCCGAAAGCTCATGCTCGATGTAATGACAAGACCAATCATGCGCCTTGCCGGCATTGGTCAATCCATTGATCGCCCAGGAGCTGGCCCACATAAGATTGGCCCGGGCTACGTAGTTATCCGGTTCCCTCATCGCCAACGGCGCATAATGAACCACCGTCTTCATGATTGCTTCACAAATACGATCCGTCATGTAGGTATCTTCTGCACCGAAGTAAACTTCCATGACATGCGAGAGGATGTCGGCGCTGCCGGCGGCTGTCTGAGAAGCCGGCACCGTAAAGGTATTTTCCGGATCCATCACCGCAATCTTTGGCAGCAACGCCGGACTCATGATCGAGAGTTTTTCTTTGGTCTCATCATTAGAAATAACCGCTGCTCCATCCATTTCGCTGCCCGTCGCTGCCAGCGTAAGAACGGCCGCAATAGGCAGCGCTTTGGTAATAGCCTTGCTGCGGGAATTTAATACCATATCCCAGGCATCGCCCTCATAAAAGACCGCTGCCGCAATGGCTTTTGAACAATCGATCGTACTGCCGCCGCCAACCGCCAACAGAATATCAATACCTTCTTTGCGGCAAATATCCACGCCCTTGCGTACCGTAGAGACCCGCGGATTTGGTTCTACGCCGCCCAGTTCAAAAATCGTACAGGCTTTGAGCACATCTTTCACTTTGTCATAAAGGCCAGTGCGTTTGATACTGCCGCCGCCATAGACCAGCAAAACATTTTTACCATACGGCTCCATCGCCGCAGAAAGATGTTTCAGCTGCCCTTTGCCAAAAAATACCTGAACCGGAAGAGAAAAACTAAAATTCTGCATGATATGCTGCCTCCTATAATTTATTTTGAGCCGTCCGGCCGATGTCGCTTCATCAGGCACAGACTGGCCCCTCGTCAATTTATTGTTCAAAAAGAGCCTTGGCAAAATCAGCCGCAACGAACGGCCGCAAATCATCAACAGCTTCCCCAACGCCAATCCATTTCACCGGCATGGCCAATTCGGCTTTGATGCCTATTACCACGCCTCCCTTGGCGGTACCATCCAATTTAGTCAACACCACGCCGGAAATAGGCGCTGCCTGAGAAAAAAGATCCGCCTGACTGATCGCATTTTGTCCGGTTGTTGCATCGAGCACCAAAAGCGTCTCATGCGGAGCCTCGGGAATTTCCCGCTGAATAACCCGGTTGATTTTTTTCAGCTCCTCCATCAGGTTGGATTTGGTCTGCAGCCGTCCTGCGGTATCTACTAAAAGAATGTCCACGCCTCTGGCCTTGGCCGCCAGCACCGCATCGTAAGCTACGGCCGCCGGATCAGACCCTTCTTCATGGCGAATGACTTCGGCTCCGGTCCGCTGCCCCCAGATCTCCAGCTGATCAATAGCCGCCGCGCGAAAAGTATCTGCCGCCGCCAGCATGACTTTCTTACCTTGTCCCCGATAATAAGCGCTTAACTTGCCGATTGTTGTCGTCTTGCCCACGCCGTTGACGCCAATCACTAGCATGACCGTCGGCCCCTGTGCTGCCAAACGAACCTCATCGGTTCCGCTCACCAGCATATCACGAATGGTTTGCTCCAAGAAAGGTTTCAGATCGTCAGGGGAATTGATTTTCTTTTGCTTGATCCCTTGTCGGACTGCCTGCATCAGTTTTTCCGTTGTTTTGACGCCGACGTCTGCCATAATCAACGTTTCTTCCAATTCATCCAACAGGTCATCATCGATATCGGCATAGCCCAAAACCAGTTTTTCTATTTTTCCGGTCAGGCTCTCCCGCGTTTTAGCCAATCCCTTTTTAAGTTTATCAAAAAATCCCATATAATCCTCCCTATTCCTCCGAAACCTCATCCAATTTAACCGAAATGATCTTGGACACCCCGGCGGCTTCCAAAGTAATGCCGTACAGGGTGTCAGCCGCCTCCATTGTGCCCTTACGATGTGTTACGATAATAAACTGCGTATTTTCCGCAAACTGGCGCAAAAATTTACCAAAACGGGCAATATTTGCTTCGTCCAACGGAGCATCGATTTCATCCAACACCGAGAAAGGCGCCGGCTTGCACCGCAGAAAAGCAAACAACAGAGCGATAACCGTAAGGGCCCGCTCGCCTCCCGAAAGCGCTGACAAATTTTGTCTTTTCTTATCCGGCAGCTGCACTTCAATCTCCACGCCGGCATTCAAAACATCATGTTCATCCGTCAGCAAAAGATCAGCCTGCCCGCCGCCGAACAACTCAACAAAAATAGCATTGAAATATTCCCGTATTTTAGCAAACGCCTCGCGGAATTGCCGCGTCATCGTCACATCCATTTCTTTCAGGATATGCTGCAGATTTTCCTTGGCGCCGGATAAATCCGAGGCCTGTTGCTGCATAAAATCATGTCGTTTGCGTAATTCGTCATATTCCTCAATCGCCTGCGGATTGACCGCCCCCAACGCAGTGATTTGCGCCGACAGTTCTTCCCGGCGCTGCCGCAAAGCCGCTGCCGTGAGCGGCAGGCAATAAGAAGCCGCCTGCTCCGGACGCAGCGCATATTCATCCTGCAGCAGCGCAACACATTGTGCAAGCTCAAACTGTACTTTAGACGCATCCAACTGCAGCTGATGCAGTTTCGCCTGCAAAGCGTTCAACCGCTGCGCTGCATCGCGTGCCTTCTGATCATGCTGCTGGCTTTCCACCAATTTTTCCATCTTTGTCTGATAAATTTTTTGCTGTTCGTCCGTGGCCGCCTGATAGCGCTGCTGCAGCGCCGCATTATCCTGCCGCAGCTTTTGCAGGCGCTCATTGCCTTCGGTCAGCGCGGCCAATAAAGCAGCCTGTTCCTGCTTTGCCGCAGCCAATGCCGCCGAAGTCTGTTCTATTTCCCGCTGCTTTAAAAGCAAACGTTCCTGACTGCGCAATACTTCCTGTTCAAAAACAGTGCGCTTCAATTCCCACGAATTGACATATTTTGCCAAGTCCTGCGCATCCTGTTCCAAATCCTCGAGTTTTTCCGCCGCCTGCAGACACTCGGCCTGCCCAGCCGCCGCTGAAGACTGCAGGCCTTGCAGTTCGTGCAATACCTGCACACGCTGTTCTTGCGCCTGGGCAAAAGTAGTTTCCTGATGCGCCGCCAGTTCTTGCATGGCAGTAAGTTTAGCCGTTGCTCCGTCAAGCTGCGCGGTCAGCTTTTCGCGTATGATCCGCAGCTCCGCCTCGCGGACGCATACCGCCTGCAGCCCTTTTTTTGCTGCCGCCACAGCTTGCCCGCTCGCCTCCATCGTTCTGGCCATCGTTTCCTGCTGCGTTTGCAAATCCGCCGCTTCTTGCTTTTTCTCCGTCAAGGCCTGCTGCAGCGTTTCAATTTCCCCGCGACGATTCAAAAAACTCGCTTCGCGATGCTGTTGACTGCCGCCGGAAAGAGAGCCCCCCGGATTCAGCAGCTCCCCGCCAACCGTCACAATGCGCAGCCGATACCCCTGTTTTTTAGCCAGCGCCAGCGCATGGTCAAGCGTATCGGTCAGCACGGTCCTCGCCAATAAAAAATCCACGACTTTACGATACTCAGCGCTGGCGCCGACAACCTCATTCATATAGCCGATAACGCCTGGTTCCTTCCGAATCGCCGCATCTGCCGACGGACGGACAACCAGCGTGGACAACGGTAAAAAAGTCACCCTCCCGGCACGCGTACGCTTCAAATAGGCAATTGCCTGCTTCGCAGTTTCCGTATCCTTGGTAACCACATTCTGTTGATTGCCGCCCAGAGCCACTTCCGCCGCTGTAATATAATCCGGCGGAACCGTCAACAATTCCGCAACCGCGCCGCAAATCCCCTTGTTCCAGGATTCCCTTGCCGTCAAAACACTTTTGGCCGCCCGGCCAAACCCTTCATACGCCTGCTGCATATGCGAAAGTACCTGAAGTTTGGCATCCGCCTGCTGTACATATTGCTGCGCGGCACCTATTTTTTGGCGCAGCTGCTGCAGTTTTCCGCCCAGCTCCTGCTGCTGCCGTTCGCCCTGTTTTTGCTGCTCCGCAAAATGCCGGTGCTCCTCCGCTTTCTGTCCGGCCTCCTGATCCGCAGCCGTTTTTTCTGCCTGCATGGTCTGGATTTCTGCCGCAGCGGCAGCCGCCGCCTGCTCGCGCTGCACGCGGGTATCATTACTGGTATCAATATCATGCTGTAAAAGTGCCAGTTCATTTTGTTTCGCCAGAATATCCTTTTGCAATTGCTCCCGTTTTTGGTTTAGTTGCTGGCAAAGCTCCTTCTGCATCTTAACCTGCCGGGCAATCATCCCCGCCTGCTCTTTCGCCTTTTGCAGCTTTTCCGCCGCAGCCTGTACCTCCTGCTGCCGAGCGGCCTCCGCCGTCTGCAGATCCTGCTTTCCAGCAGCGGCCGCTGTCAGCTGCTGCTGGAAAGCAGCCTCCTGCGACTGCAGCCGCGCCTGATTGGCATCGCCCTGCTGGCAGCGTTCTTCCAGCGTCCGGATCTCTCCTTGTCCGGCTTCCATGGCATCACGCAGAGCACTATTCTTTTCCGCCAGCGACTGCAGGGATTGTTCCAAATCCAGGATTTCTTTTCCCAAGGTTTGTTTCCTGGCTTCCGCTACCTGGACTGCAGCCTCAGCGGCAACCTCTTGATCCTTACCGTCGGCAATTTTTTTGCTATTTTCTTCCGTCTGCCGGCTGAGTTTATCATATTGATGACACAAATCCGTCAATTTACATTTCTTATAAGCATCCTGCAACTCGTTATATTGACGCGTTTTTTCTGCCTGTGCCGCCAAAGGTTCCAACTGTGTGGCAATTTCCTGAATAATATCCGTCACACGCACCAGATTTTTTTCCGTATCTTCCAGCTTACGCATGGATTCCCGCTTGCGGCTGCGATATTTTGTAATACCGGCAGTTTCCTCAAAGAAAAGGCGACGTTCTTCCGGTTTGCTGTTTAGTATTTCATCCATTTGATTCTGACTGATGACGCTCATACCATCATGCCCCAAGCCGGTATCTGCCAAAAGATCATAAATATCTTTCAGCCGGCAACGGGTTTTATTAATATAAAACTCACTTTCACCGGAACGAAACAAACGCCGCGTAATGACAACTTCCTGAAAGTCGACCGGCAGCTCGCCGTCATTCGCAAAAACCAGCGAAACTTCCGCCACGCCTAAAGGCCGACGCGCAACGCTGCCCGTAAAAATAATATCCTCCGCCTTGACGCCGCGCAGGTTTCGTATATTCTGTTCTCCCAATACCCACCGGATTGCTTCCGTAATATTGCTTTTTCCGCTGCCATTCGGCCCAACAATCGCGGTAATCCCCTGATCAAACTCAATTTCACTTTTATCGGCAAAGGACTTAAATCCATATGCCTCAAGCCGCTTTAACTGCAAACTTTTCACCAACCTATAAAACGAACTATCTGACTGTATTCATTCTATCACAAAAGGACGTACAGCCTCAAGCCATACGCCCTTTATATTTCATTGTCCGGCCGTCACTTACTTTGATGCGTCCGCCAGTCCCATTGCTTTATGAATCTTAGCTGCCATCCCGACCATCTTTGTCGCCGAAACAGCGCAAACAGCTACCCGCACGCCCATCTTAAGCGGTACGGCAAAAATGAGATCGTCATGCAGCTTCTCGCACACAGCTCCCGGATTTGCCGACGGAATCGACAGGAAGAATCCAGCCTTGTACGGCAGCGCATTCAGACCACAGGCCTTCGCCTCATCCATAAAAATGGCCGCCCGGCTGCGTATCATCTGATAATAAGCTTCCCGCTCTTTTTCAAACTGTGCCAAAAGCGTTTTGTCCTGCTGAATCTTGGTCAGAACGGTCATGGCCCCGCGATTAATATTCGACCAGGTCGCGCGGCTGCTGTATTTATTGATATTGGCAAATTCCGTTACGACTTCCTGGCTGGACGACAGACCGATAATCGCTCCGGTGCGCTGTCCATACATCGTATAGCCCTTCGACATACTAAAGGCAAACATCACCAGAATATTAGCCGGCAATCCGCCAAACTGCTTCATAAATTTACGCGTCTCATTCTTCTCGCCAGCGTAATCGATATAAGCAATATCGACTAAAAGGCTGATTTTTTTGACGCCGCCCTTTGCCTGTGCCTTACAAACATCGAGCACCTGCGCCCAATCGCTCTCCGACAAGCTATAGCCTGTAGGATTATGTGCGGGCGTGTTAATAATAATCAGCAGCGACGACTGTGTCTTGAGCAATTCTTCAACCTTGGCTGTAAACGCCTTGATATTGAAATTCTGATGCTCGTCAAACAGCTGATACGTCGCCAGTTTGCGGCGCGCCTCGGTACAAAGGACATTATACGGACCCCAGAACCAGTCAGATGTCAGCACCTGATCGCCAACCTCGGAGTAATTGGCAATCGCATGATGAATGGCCCCCGTTCCGCCGGCAGTAGCCACCGCCGCATAATAGCCATCCGGTTTCTGATCGGCAAACGTCAGATCGACGACGGTATCCAAATAACCGGGCAGCCCGGAAATCGGTGCATAAGCGATCATATCCGTCATTGGCAAAGCGCGAAAAACCTTTTCCATCGTAGGAATACAAGCCAGCTTTTCCCCGTCATCCATGATCGCGCCAATCGTTGCATTGGTAACCCGTGCCGCGCCAAATTCAGCCGCTGCCTTTACCGCCGCCGCACTGGCGCCAAAGATTGCATCATTCAAAACTTTCCCTACAGCATGTGAAGCTGCCATACTCGTTGTCATTGTATTATCCCCCTTAAATTAGCCCTGCCAAGTATTCTATTTTCAAAAGCTGTCCTGTTTCCGGCGCACAAAATAAATGCATATCGTATATTCATCGCCCAAACGAAAAGCAATCCAGCCTTTTTTTATTTTTTCGGAAAAAATTCCTCATGAATGGCATTGGCTGCCTTTTTCAGATCCGCGGATTTAATCAGGCAGGAAATGCTGATTTCCGATGTGCTGATGACATCAATATTAATCTGCGCCTTGGACAAAGCGCCGAACATCCGCGCGGCGATTCCCGGATTGCCCAGCATTCCTGCGCCGACAATGGAAATTTTGGCCACGTCCTCTTCTACCAGCACCGCAATGGCATTGAGCTCATTGGCAACTTTATCAACAATCGGCTTTGCCTGCGGCAAATCGTCACTGCCCAGCGTAAAGACCATATCCGTGACATTCTTCTCTATATTCCGAATGCTCTGTACAATCATATCCACATCAATATTTGCCGCCGCCAGGGCAGAAAAAATAGAATGCGCAATGCCCGGATTATTGGGTACGCCTAAAACGGCAATTTTTGCTACTTTTTCATCATGGGCAACACCCCGGATGACAAAATCTTTCTCTTCCATTGTATAAGCCTCCCTAATCATTGTGCCTGGTTTCGTCGTAAATGTGGAGCGAACATGAATCGGCATATTAAAATACTTGCCCATTTCAACCGAACGCGGCTGCATAACCCCGGCCCCCAGACGAGCCATTTCCAGCATCTCATCATAGGTGATTTCCTTCATCCGACGAGCATCCGGCACCATCCGGGGATCCGCTGAATACACCCCGTCAACATCGGTAAAGATTTCGCAGCTGTCCGCTTTAAGCGCCCCCGCCAGAGCCACGGCCGAGGTATCGGATCCGCCGCGCCCCAGCGTAACCGGATCACCTTTAACATCGGCGCCCTGAAAACCGGCGACAACGACAATATTGCCTTTTGCCAGCTCGTCCAAAACGCGCTGCGGCTGAATATCAACGATTTTCCCCTTCGTATGCACCGCATTCGTTTTCATGCCGGCCAGAGGACCGGTCAGCGAAACGGCTTTCTGCCCCAACGTCGCAAAGGCCATTGTCAAAAGAGCAATTGAAACCTGCTCCCCTGTCGTCAGCAGCATATCCATTTCCCGCTGAAAACGATATGGATCCTTATCAATTTTTTTAGCGAGCGCAATGAGATCATCGGTGGTATCTCCCATTGCCGATACTACCATGACAATTTGATCTCCTGGCTGCTTTTCTGACAATACCCGTTTGGCTACTGCCAGAATTTTGTCCGTACTGCCGACGGAGCTGCCACCAAATTTCTTTACAATCAGAGCCATGACTCTCCCCCTAAACTGGAACACAAAATATCCGCTGATTCTATCCAGACGGCACAGTTTCCTTTGACAAAAGACATTTGTTACAAAACTATTTTGTTTATGCTTAATCAGGCTATATTATACAATGATTAGCCATGTTTGTCTATAAAAAATAAACAAATTTAAAATGTATACACATCTGGACTTTTTTCGCTATCTGTGCTACATTTTATAAGAGCAAATACATATTGGCCTTTAAATTAATCCCGTGAGATTAAGAAGGCAGCGATTACAAGCTGTAATACCGCCTTTCTGATCTCTTGCTGTCACGCAAGAGATTTTTTAATGCCAAACATGCTATCAAAAAGGAGTGTTATTCATGAGTGACCGCGTTATTAATGTCGACGAAAAGCTTCCCCTGTTAGAAACGATTCCCCTGAGTCTGCAGCATTTATTTGCCATGTTCGGCTCCACAGTGTTGGTGCCGATCCTTTTTAAGGTAAATCCGGCAACGATTCTCCTGTTCAATGGCATTGGCACCATCCTTTACTTATTGATCTGCCGCGGAAAAATTCCCGCTTATCTGGGTTCCAGTTTTGCGTTTCTTTCTCCGGTATTTCTTGTCCTCGGCCAATACAGTTATGAGGCGGCATTGGGCGGCTTTATCGCGGTCGGCATCGTATTCTGCCTGATCGGTCTGCTAGTCAAGATGATTGGAACCTCCTGGATTGATCTGATCTTCCCGCCGGCTGCTATGGGGGCGATTGTCGCCGTCATCGGACTAGAACTGATGCCAACCGCTGCCGGCATGGCCGGTCTCACGGCAAAAGAACCGGATCCCACCGTCATCATGGTATCTCTTTTGACGCTGGCCATTACGATTTTTGCTTCCGTCGCCTTCCGCGGATTTCTCTCCATCATACCCATTCTGATCGGCGTAGTCAGCGGCTACATCATTGCCGCCTGCTCCGGCCTTGTGGATTGGACGGTGGTAGAGCAGGCCCCATGGTTTGCGCTTCCTACGCTGTATACGCCGCAGTTCAATCCGAACGCCATCCTGATCATTCTGCCGGCCGCTTTGGTTGTTATCGCAGAACATATCGGTCACCTGATCGTTACCGGCAATATTATCGGCAAGGATCTCACCAAGGATCCGGGTCTTGACCGCTCCATCTTCGGCAACGGCGTCTCCACGATTATCTCCGGCTTCTTTGGCTCTACGCCAAACACCACTTATGGTGAAAACATCGGCGTATTAGCCATCACGAAAGTTTACAGCACCTGGGTCATCGGCGGCGCCGCCGTCTTCGCCATTCTGTTGTCCTGTCTGGGAAAATTGGCCGCCGCTATTCAAAGCATTCCGACCCCGGTCATGGGCGGCGTTTCAATGCTGCTCTTCGGACTCATTGCCGCATCCGGCATTCGCATTTTAGTGGAACAAAAAGTAGATTACAGCAATCCGGTCAATCTCATTTTAACCTCCGTAGTCATGGGGCTGGGCGTCAGCACGGCCAGCATTACCATTGGAACTGTTGCGTTAAAGGGAATGGCGCTGGCAACTGTAGTCGCGATTATCCTGAGTTTGTCTTTTCGGTTGATCGCAAAACTGCATGGAGAAAAATAAAATGGTGGTTCGTTATATCGTATCCGAAGCTCTGGCGGCTATGCCCGCCAGAGCTTTTTTACAAAAACAGATGGGCATCTCTCTGCATCTCTGGCGCCGCATTAAACACAGCGGCACTTTTTGCCGCAATGGGAAGTTAGAAAATCCCGCATTGACGATATTGCAGCCCGGCGATGAAATCACCTATGATTTGGCTGAAAGCACCCGCTTGCTGCCTCTGAATATCCCCCTGGATATCCGTTACGAAGACGATGCCCTGCTCATTGTCAATAAACCGGCCGGTCAGCTCGTGTATCCCACCTCCGACGCGTCCGAACCTACGCTGGCTAACGCCGTACTCGGCTATTATCAGCGAACCGGGCAATCGCTGATCTTTCATCCGGTCCATCGGCTTGACCGGAATACCTCGGGTCTGATCCTGATTGCAAAATTACCGCAGATACAGTATCAACTTACCCGCAATGAAATGAAACAGTTCCAAAGAAACTATATCGCCATTGTAACCGGACGCCCAGAGCCAGCATCCGGCTGGATTGACGCGCCCATTGCCCGGCAACCGGAAAGCACCATCCAGCGCATGGTAGCGCCCGATGGAAAACCGGCTTTAACCCACTATGAAACACTGACCGCCAATCAATATGGCGCCATGATTTTTCTTACGCTGAAAACCGGCCGAACGCATCAGATACGGGTTCATCTCGCCCATATCGGCTGTCCGCTGCTGGGCGATGATTTGTATGGTGGCAGTCGGGATATTATTTCCCGGCAAGCGCTTCATGCCTGTCAAATTCAAGTGCAGCATCCCATATCACAGCAGCAGCTTAATATTTATTGCCCGCCCCCGGCTGACATGATCAATATTATCCAAACCTTTCCAAAAATATCCATGCCATTTCTTTATTGATAACCCTAGCAATAGCAAAAACCGCTGCCTCAAACGCAGCGGTTTTTTGATTGGTAGGAAAATATGATTCTTGTACGATAGCCGTGTTTTGCCAACGGCATATCATCACAAAGAAATTTTTACGACCGCCGCCTGTCCCGGATGAAAAGACGCATCCGTCTGTGCCGGCAGCGAAATCTTCAAGGTTACTTTATTTCCATGCAAACGGTCCTCAGTATCACCTTCGGTGTTATCGTTGGCCGATGCCATATCCACAGGGTCCTGAATATCAAGAATACTTCCCTGATATTCTTTTCCATCAATTGTATAAGCTACAAATTGTCCCAGACGCACCTTATCCTTCCGATCGGCATTGATATATGCCTCCAGCCATATATTACCAGCATCGCCGATATTGACAATGGTCTGGCCAGCCCGAACTTCGCTATTGGCGGCTACATCCGTTAGATAAGCCGTCCCCGCAACCGGCGCAGTGACGTCGGTTGCCATGGATTCTTTTTTGGCGCTCTCCAGCGCAGCCTCCGCCTGCTTGACCTGCAGCTCGGCACTGCGAATTGCCTGTGGACTGGCAGGCTGCACAACCGTCTGATAGGAAACCGTATCCGAAGGTCCGCTGGCTGCCTGTGCCGCCGCATAAGCAGCCGCTGCTTCGTCACGTTTAGCGGCGCTTACAGCGCCCAACGCATAAAGCTGTTCCATTTTCTCCAGATTCGCCGCCGCCTGGCCAACATCGGCGGAAGACCCCCCGCCGCCGCTGCTGCTGTATACCGGCTGCGTCGTCGTAGTGCCGGCCCGCAAAGCAGCCAAGTTCTGCTTACTCAAATCTACCGTCTGCTGCAACTGCCGGATCTGGTCTTCCGTCACATTAACCTTGACATGCGCCAGCACCTGACCGGCGGAAACCTGTTCGCCATCCTTGACCAAAACTTCCGTTACCACACCCGGAACCCGCACTTTTGCGCCAACCAAAGTACTGGTAACCTGCGCATCCCGGATCGTCATATAGGCATGGCTATGCTGATAATACCAGACCCCGGATGCGCTGAGAACAGCAATCAGCATCAGCCCCGGCAAACCATATTTCAAAAAGCGATTTACCTTATCACTAATATCGACTTCCAAAGAAAAACCTCCCGCTAAGCTTCCTGTCAAATTTATTACTAATTATATGATTATATGAAGTAAACTCGCGAATGTCAACAAAAAGGCACGCAGTTATCCTACCTGCGCGCCCTGGTTGGTCATACGTTACTTCAATTGTTCCTGAATGACTGCTTCCGCCCGGGTCAATGCCGCTTCAACCTTATCCGGCTGCTTGCCGCCGGCCTGCGCCATATCAGGACGGCCGCCGCCGCCACCGCCGACCAGTTTGGCGGTTTCTTTGATTAATTTACCGGCATGAACTCCCTGCGCCACGGCTTCCTGACTCGCTTTGGCTACCAGGCTAACCTTGCCCTCATGAACAGCCGCCAATACGACCACGCCGTCAGCCAGCTTGTCGCAGATCATATCGGCAAGGCTGCGCAGCTCATCCATATCAGGAGCCGTAACGACCCCTATGACAGCCTGCACCCCGCCATAGGTTTTAGCCGCAGCCAACAATTTATCTGCATCGTCCCTGGCCTGCGCTGCATTTGTCTTACTGATTTTTTCCTGCAGACTCTTATAATCAGCCAAAAGCGAATCCAGATGCGGCAAAACATCTTCCTCGCGGCATTTCAAACTAGCGGCTGCCGCTTCCAGCATCTGCATTTTCTCCTGCGCATAGGACAGCGCCGCCTGGCCGGTAATGGCTTCTATACGACGCACCCCGGCCGCAACGCCCGTTTCACTGATGATCTTAAACATGCCGATCTGACCGACATTTGCCACATGCGAACCGCCGCAAAGTTCCATACTGAAACCAGGAACTGATACCACGCGCACAACATCGCCATATTTTTCACCAAACAAGGCCATAGCTCCGGCGGCACGCGCCTCCGCCTGCTTCATCTGCCGGATATTAACATCCTGCCCCTTGAGAATGACCTGATTGACCAAAGCCTCGACATCAGCCAACTGCTGCGGCGTGACCGGTTCAAAATTGGAAAAATCAAAGCGCAGGCGCTCCGGCGTGACCGACGAACCAGCCTGATTCACTTGCTCGCCAACCACGCGTTTCAGCGCTGCCTGCAGCAAATGCGTTGCCGTATGATTCCTGGCCGAAGCCAGTTTCTTGTCCTGATCAACGGCAATCTTTACGGTATCGCCGACCTTCAGTATACCTTCTTCAACATACGCAATATGATAGACGGTGCCATCCGGCAGCTTCTTGGCATTAGCCACCTGAATGCGTCCCAGCTCGCTGGTCAGCAAGCCGGCATCGCCGACTTGTCCGCCGCCCTCGGCATAAAAAGGCGTTACATCGAGAATAATGCCGGCCTCTTCCCCATCATGCAGTTCCTGCACCATCTTGCCATCCTGCCAAATGCACATAACCCGGGCTTCAGTCGCCGCAGTATCCAGCCGAAAAGCCTTTGTATCCAATCCGCGCAGATCTGGAATCGCCACCCGCTGATTTGACTGCCGGGCAGCTCTTGCCCGTTCCCGCTGCGCCTGCATGGCCTGATCGAAGCCTTCTTTATCCAACGAAAATCCATTCTCATGCAGAATTTCATCCGTCAATTCCCAAGGGAAACCAAAGGTATCATAAAGCCGGAACCCAGCTTCGCCCTCCAGAACTTGTTTGCCCGCCTTGCGAAGCTCATCAAGCTGGGTATTCAGCAGCTCCATTCCCTGTGCCAGCGTAATATGAAAACGATCTTCTTCCAGACTAATAACCTTTTTAATATAGTCTTGTTTACGAACCAGATCGGCAAAATCATCAACGCCGCCATAAATCTTGACCACAGCATCCACGGCGCCTGTCAGGAATTTCCCCGTAATGCCGAGCGTGCGGCCATGGCGGATGGCACGGCGCAAAATACGGCGCAGTACATACCCACGGCCCTCATTGGACGGCAGAATACCATCCATGATCATGATGGCCATGCTGCGAGCATGATCGGCAATGACTTTCATGGAAACATCCTTCGCTTTATCCTCGCCATACCGGACACCGGACGCCTGCGCAGCATATTCAATAATTGGATACAAAAGGTCCGTCTCAAAATTGGTCGGCTTTCCCTGCAGAACCGATGCCAGCCGCTCCAATCCGCAACCCGTATCAATATTCTTATGCGCCAGCGGCACATACTTGCCATCTTCTGTACGATCATATTGCGTGAATACCAGATTCCATATTTCCAGATAACGATCGCAGTCGCAGCCTACGCTGCAAGTTGGCTGCCCGCAGCCGCGTTCTTCGCCCAGATCAATATAAATCTCCGAATCCGGCCCGCATGGTCCCGGCCCGATTTCCCAGAAATTATCATCCAGTTTCACAATATGTTCTGGATTAAATCCCGGCTGCGCTTTCCAAATTTCAGCAGCCTCGTCATCTTTCGGATAAATCGTTACCCAAAGCTTTTCTTTCGGCAGTTCCACAACTTCCGTCAAAAATTCCCAAGCCCAGGGAATCGCTTCCTGCTTAAAATAATCGCCAAACGAAAAATTACCCAGCATTTCAAAGTACGTCTGGTGCCGCGCTGTCCGGCCAACATTTTCAATATCGCCGGTACGCACGCAGCGCTGACTGGTTGTAATTCGCGTACGCGGCGGTTTCATCTTGCCCGTAAAAAAAGGCTTGAAAGGCGCCATTCCCGCTCCAATCATCAAAAGCGTCGGATCGTTCTCCGGAATCAGCGATGCACTGCCAAGCCTTAAATGTCCCTTGCTCTCAAAAAACTGCAGATATTTTTCCCGCAGCTCCTTGCCACTCATATATTTCACACTCATCGACCCCCACTTAATCGTCAAACTAACTACATAATTATATAAAATTACTTCCGCAAAGTCAATTTCCCAGCGCAATTCCTTTATTATTTTCCGGAAAATTGATATACTTTACTCAGATCATTTGTAAAAAAGGAGAAACCAACCTATGTTATTAAATCGTAAATCTGTGGAACTACTTGCTCCAGCCGGCAATCAGGCCGCTTTAGAAGCTGCGGTTGAAGCGGGCGCCGACGCCGTTTATCTCGGCGGCAAACAATTTAACATGCGTTTGCATCGCGGTGACATGAATTTTGACAATGCCGCTCTGAAAAATGCCGTCGCTTACACGCACGCGCACAACGTGCGCCTTTATATTACCATCAACAACCTCATTAGCGAGGAAGAACTGCCGGAGCTTCAGGAATATCTGCTGTATCTCAACGAAATTCAGCCGGATGCCATTCTCGTACAGGATTTTGCCGTTCTGGAAATGATGCGCCGCCTGAACATTCATATTCCCCTGCACACTTCCGTCATGATGAATACCCACAATGAAGCCGCTATCGAGCGACTGAAAGAATACGGCATCACCCGCATTGTCGTTGGCCGGGAAATGACCCTGGCGGAACTCGCGCTTTTCCGGGAGCGCACCGGCATTGAAGTAGAATATTTCATTCATGGAGACATGTGTATCTCCGAAAGCGGTCAATGCATTCACTCCGGGGTACTCTTTGGTCAAAGCAGTAATCGCGGGCGCTGCCTGAAAGCTTGCCGCTGGGCTTATAAACTGATTGATGAACAGACGAAAGAAGTGCTGGATGAATCTTCTCCCGGTCCTTATAAACTGGCGCTCAAGGATATGTGCATGTACCGCAATCTTCCAGAACTTATCCAGGCGGGTGTTTCTTCCTTTAAAATTGAAGGACGCATGCGCCCGGCCGATTTTATCCGCCGCATTGTAACGGCCTACCGCAAGGCGATTGACCGTTATCTGTCGGACCCGTGCGGCTACACTACCAATGAAGACGACTGGCAGGAAATCTATAATGGCCGGGCCCGCGATTTTACCACAACATTTGCCTTCGGCCAGCCGAATGCACAGGCTATCGGTTTTGACGGCAAACGAGAGCCGCGTTTTTTCAGTGAAGCCGTCAAAGAAGCCGGTCTGCAGGATGATATTCTGCTGCAAGAACCAGCCATTCCCGATCGAGCTCCGCGCGCGGCCCGCACGCTGGCGGTACATGTTGCCGATCTTGACGGGGCAAAAGCGGCCTGCGCCAATGGCGCGGATGCCGTCTATATCGGCGGTGAAGCCTGGCGGCCAAACCGCCCCTGGACACTGGAGAAAATCCGACAGGCGATCGACATCGTACATGCAGCCGGCGCACGGCTCATCGTCGATACGCCGCGCACTACGATGCGCCGCGAGTGCGGCGAAATGGAACCATGGCTGCGCGCGCTTGAAACCCTGCGTCCTGACGGTCTGCTTGTCAGCAATCTTGGCTCCTTGAAACTAGCTGCGCAGCATACCAGCCTACCGCTGCAGGCCGATTTTTCTTTCAATCTTTTCAACCATGCCGCTGCGCAATTCCTGAAAAACAATGGCATTGCCCTAGCGACTGCATCTTTGGAAATGTCCTTTCCCCAACTGCGCGCTCTGGTAGAAAATGCTCCGCTACCGATTGAAGTCATCGTACACGGAGCTTATGAATCCATGATTTGTGACCATAACATTCCAGCGCTGTCTCTGTCTTATGATCCCTGGGGCCATCCGGAATTTTGTGACCGTCACTATGCGCTGTACGATCAGGCGCAGGAAATCCACCCTATACGCATCGACCAATATGGACGAAATCACATTCTTTTTGCCAAAGACCTATGCTTGGCGCCATATCTGGACAAATTTAACGGAATCGCTTCCTATCGTATCGAAGCACAGGATTACAACGCGGTACTGGCTGGCCAGATCACGCATTTCTACCGCCAGATACTGGACTCAATCGCGGCCGGACAGCCGTCCTGCGATCGCAGCGAACTTGCCCGCATAGAGATGCAGAGTCCGCGCGCTTTTGGTATCGGACCTTATCGGTTCCGCATTTCAAAATGAAAGGAAGAACGTTATGAAAAAATATATTGGCCCTGACGCCATTCTGGAAAAAAAGAAAAATTATATTATGCCCTGCCTGTCGCATTTCTACCAACAACCAAAAGAATTTGTCAAAGGTTCTATGCAATACCTTTATGATAGTGACGGGAAGAAATATCTGGATTGTTTTGCCGGCGTATCCGTCATCAACTGCGGTCACTGCAATCCGGAAATAACTGATAAAATCTGCGCGCAGATCAAAGAGTTGCAGCACGTCTGCAATATCTATCTTACCGAGCCCTTTGTCAACCTTGCTGAACGCTTGGCCGCCGTAACGCCCGGAAATCTGCAGAAGTCTTTTTTCTGCTCGACCGGCACCGAAGCCAATGAAGGCGCGCTGCTACTCGCTTCCATATATACCGGCAGCAGCGAATACCTGGCGCTGCGCAGCGGGCTACATGGCCGTACCAAACTGGCTATGAGCCTCACCGGCATCGGCATGTGGCGTACTGATCCGAATCCGGTCGGCGGCATTAGTTTTGCTCCGAATGCATACTGCTACCGCTGCCCGCTGGGAAAACGGTATCCGGAATGTGATCTGGCCTGCGCCAACGCCGTAGAAGATATCATCAAAACTTTCACTTCCGGCCGCCCCGCCGCCCTTATTGCAGAAACCATTCAGGGAAATGCCGGCATCATTACGCCGCCGCCCGGCTATTTCCAGCGGCTGCGGGAAATTCTCGACGCCTCTCATACGTTGCTTATTATTGATGAAGTGCAGACTGGCTTTGCCCGTACGGGAAAAATGTTTGCCATTGAAAACTATGGCGTTGTCCCCGACATTATGAGCATGGCCAAAGCGCTGGGCAACGGCGTTCCCATCTCCGCTTTTATTGCCACCGCGAAAATCGCCGATACCTATACGAAGCCGGGTGCATCAACTTTGGGCGGCAACCCCGTATCGAGCACTGCCGGGCTAGCCGTACTCGATTATATCCAAGAACATCATCTGATGGAAAATGCGCAGGAACGCGGCCAACAACTTACCAATGGACTGAAGCAGCTGCAGCAGAAACATCCTGTGATCGGCGATATTCGCGGTCTCGGCCTCATGCGCGGCGCAGAATTTGTCCATGCCGACAAAAGTCCGGCGCCGGAAATTCTCGACGCGGTGCTGGAGTCCATGAAAGACCGCGGCTTCATCATCGGCAAGAATGGCGTTGCCCGCAATGTCATGGCATTTCAGCCGCCGCTCATCATTACGGCAGCCGATATTGACCAGGTACTCAATGCGCTGGAACTTGTCCTGACCGAGCAACATTTATGAATCAAAAAAACACCGTACATCACTGCCGCTGCAGTCATGTACGGTGTTTTTATGCCCCCGGTTTAATCCGCCTGCGGAGAAGATGCGCCGGCAATGATAGCCGCCGCCATTTTTTCCGGCATTGCCTCATAATGAGAAAATGCCAGCGCATACGTACCGCGCCCTTGTGTGAGGGAACGCAACTCGGTCGCATATTTGTAAAGTTCTGCCGCCGGAATTTCCGCCTGCAACCGACTCATATCCTTACCGGTGCTTTCCATCCCCAGAATGCGCGCCCGTTTGCCCTTCAGTTTGGCAATGACATCGCCCATATAGTATTCCGGGGCCAGAACCGTCATAACCTCGACTGGTTCCAACAAAACCGGCTCTGCTTCCATAACCCCGCGCCGCAGCGCCAATGCGGTGGCCGCCTTAAAAGCCATCTCGGACGAATCCACCGGATGATAAGATCCATCGACAAGATTCACTTTAATATCCACCATCGGATATCCTGCCAGAATCCCCTTTGCCAATGCTTCCATCGTACCTTTCTCTACCGCCGGTATATATTGCCGGGGCACACTGCCGCCAAAAACAGTTTCTGTAAACATATTCCCGACGCCAGCCGGCTGAGGACTGAGTTCCAGCCATACATGTCCATATTGTCCATGCCCGCCGCTTTGTTTTTTATATTTTCCCTCCGTTTTTACGGAACGACGGATCGTTTCCCGAAAAGCGACGGCTGGTTGCTGCAAGACCAGCTCCACCCCAAATTTCCGCTGCAGTTTTTCCGCCAATACGTCTAATTGTACTTCACCGATGCCACGCAGCAGCATCTCCTTTGTATCCGAATTTTTCACCAGTTGCAGTGTGGGATCGGCTTCCTGTTCCTTAGCCAGAACCGCAAATGTTTTATCTTCATGATCCTTATTCTTTGATCTAACCGCCATCTCCAGCATCGGCGCCGGATAGGGCACCCGATCATAAAGGATTGGCGCCGTCTCGTCACACAGAGTATCGCCCGTCCGCACTGCCGACAGCTTCGCCGCCACGACCAAATCGCCTGCAGCGACTACATGAAGATTCTCTTGCCGCCGCCCCTGCATGGTGTATAAAGCGCCCACCCGGACCGTTTCCTGCCGGACCACATCATAATAGAAAGCATCTCCGCGCATAGTTCCCGATACAACCCGTAAGAAACTCATCCGACCAGCCAGAGAATCAACAGTCGTTTTAAAAACCTGTGCCGAAAACGGAGCGGTAAGCTGCCGTTCGACAACCTCTCCCGTATCCGGATGTGTTCCTAATACAGCCCGAAAACCTGGCGCCGGCAAATATTCAACCAAATCATTCAACAATTTTTTCACGCCGATATTCTGCAGCGCCGACCCGCAAAAGACGGGAAACACCTTGCCGTCGGCAATGCCTGCTGTTAGTGCTGCTGCGGTTTCGACCGCCGTAATCGGCTGCCCGTCAATATACTTTTCCAGCAGCTTTCCGTCATAATCTGCCAACACCTCAATAAGCTGTTGGCGGGCGTGCTCTACATCAGCCTGCATATACTCGGGAATCTCACTTTCCACAGCTTCGTCCCCATGCGTCCTTACCTTCACATGCAAAGCCAGCAGATCCACAACGCCCTGAAAAGCCGCCTCGCGTCCCACCGGCAGCTGCACCGGCACCACGCCGCTGCCAAAACGCATCCGCAGTTCATCAACCGTACTGAAAAAATCCGCATGTTCGCGATCCATCTTATTCATAAAAATAACCCGCGGCAGGCCAATTTCTGACGCCAGCCGCCAGGCTCGTTCCGTCCCGGCTTCAATGCCCGCCGGCGCCGAAATAACCACCAGAGCTGCGTCGGCCGCCTGCAAAGCGGTTTGCACTTCTCCGACAAAATCCGGATATCCGGGAGTATCAATGAAATTCAGCTTATATCCCTGCCACTCACAGGCTGCCAATACATTGCTCACGCTCAGTTTGCGCCGTATTGCCTCCGGCTCATAATCCAGCAGCGAAGTTCCCTCGTCAACACGTCCCAGACGCTTTGACACACCGGTATCAAACAGGCAGGCATCCAGCAAGCTGCTCTTGCCTGCTTTTCCATGTCCGACAACAGCAATATTTCGCAAATTCTCACTCGCATATTCTTTCATTACTGATCCCCCCTAATTATGTTTTCTATATTCTCTGAAAATTTTATTTTTCCTGCTTTACCCATACAAATTTTTATAACCGAAAGCAAAAAAGCCTAAAAAAAAATTACTCCTGGAAGGCATAGCTGCCTGTCCGGGAGTAATTCCCTCACTGATTATAACTCATTGCTGACTGTCTTCCAGCCGCATAAGCATAAAGCAATAATCTGATAAGCGGTTAATATACAAACGATCCGTTTGATGTACCGGTTCCTGACGCACCAGACGAATCATCTGCCGCTCCGCTCTGCGGGCCGTAGTCCGCGCCAAATTCAGCATAGCGCCGCCTTTCGTATCGCCGGGAACGATAAAATGCTGAATAGGTCCAACCTTGGCCTCGATTTCATCCATCTCGGCTTCCAGTGCCTTCACATGCTCTTCTTTGATATGCGGCTCCTTGCCCAAGCTGGCCAAATCTGCCATAAACAAAGAAACATCTTTTTGCAGCATCAAAAGCAGCGTGCGAACTTCTTCCTTCGTACTAAACGCCCGCGCCATACCCAAAGCCGCATTCATTTCATCAATTGTACCATACGTTTCCACCCGCAGTGAGTCCTTATCAACTCTCTCTCCAGTGTACAAGCTGGTTTGTCCCTTATCGCCTGTCTTCGTATAAACGCCCATCATCAATCACCTCAATCAAAAATTTCGGCCTCATTGAAGAAAATATGGATTTCACGCGCTGCACTTACCGGACTATCAGAGGCATGAACCGCATTGCAGCCCTTGCTCTCTGCATACAGCTGACGAATCGTACCAGGAGCCGCCTCTTTGGGATCGGTCTTGCCATTCAGCTCACGAACCTTGGCAATCGCATTGTCGCCGGCAAGAACCATAGCTACGATCGGACCCGATGTCATAAACGACTCCAGCTCGGCATAGTAAGGACGGCCGATATGTTCCTCATAATGCTTGGCAGCAACCGCTTTTGTCATCATCATCATCCGCATTGCCAGCAACTGCAAACCTTCATCCTCATAACGTTTGATGATATCGCCCGTATGATGGCTCTTGAAAGCATCCGGTTTGATCAGTACTAAAGTTTTTTCCATAAATAAATTCCCTCTCTTATTTCATATATTCCTGCGCCACACGGTTATAATCCACCGCGGACTGATGCAGTGCCTCAATTTCATCATCGCGCAGTTCCCGCACGATGGCTGCCGGATTTCCATATACCATGGAATTTGGCGGGATAATCTTATTTTGCGTGATAAGCGTTCCGGCTCCGATCAGACAATTGTCGCCAATTTCTGCATACCCCAGCAAAACAGCGCCCATTCCAATTAGGCAGTTATTGCCTATTTTAGAACAATGAATCACCGCGCCATGGCCAACCGTTACATAATCCCCGATTACAGTCGAATGGTGTTCCATGACATGCACGGTAACATTATCCTGCAAATTTGTATACCGGCCGACTTCAATCTGCTCGATGTCCCCACGCAGTACGGTGTTAAACCAGATATTGGCGCCCTCAGCAATTTTCACATTGCCAACAATCCGTGCCCCGTCTGCCAGAAAAACATCCGGCGCTACAACCGGCATCGCGCCCTTGTACGCTATAAGCTGATTCACACTGCCACCTCCTGAGTTCCGGGATCCAAAAGCATCGCAAAGTATACTCTTCCCCGCTATCTTATTTTAACAGATTTTACCGCTTTTTTAAAGTCTTTTATTCCCCAGTGTCCACCACGGGAATAAACGTTGGCCGAGACCCGGTAATATATCCGCCTTTGCGTCTTAGCGCTTTTAGCGGTTGAAGAGACCGCTTCTGTTTTTCTCCGCCGCCCGCAAATAGGCCTGCAGCTGCTGTCGAAATAGCCAGACGCCGATAGCTTCGCCGCGCAGTCCAGCCGGAGCATCCATGCCGGAGACTGCTTTCAATGCATCCAGATAATAGGAATACTGCAGCAAATATTCCGGTAAACTGCCATGATCCGCCTGCAAAATCATCAGAATCTCCTCTGCAGCAAAGGGCAGCCGGTCCATAGCCAGCAGCAGCTGCACAATTTTACTGCTTTTTGTCAGCCGCGGCGCCCGCATATGTTCACGAATAATAAACTCCGCCAATTGCCGCCAGCGTTTTGGCAGGGGACTGCGCTGATTCCATTTTCTCAACTCGATCAGCCCCCGTTGTTCATGGTCATAATGATGCGGCAGCATAGCCGCCGGCGTAGTTCCCTTGCCCAGATCATGGACCAGCGCCGCAAAGCGTGTCTCCGGATGCGTCGTTCTGGCGGCCACAAGGTCAACGATATGCATCGTATGTTCAAAAGCATCTCCTTCCGGATGAAAAACAGCCGGTTGAATTTTTCCGATCAGCGCATACAGCTCCGGAAAAAGGACCGACAGCAGCTTGGCCGTCTGCAGGCTGCGAAAAAAGACGGACGGCTGGGCGGCGCGGCAAAGCACCCGGTCCAGTTCGCCAAAGATACGCTCCGCTGGCTCCTGCCGCAGTTCTTCACTGCAAGCAGCCATCAGTTGGAACGTATCGTCAGTAATCTGAAACGAAAACTCTGCCGCCTGCCTGGCCGCCCGCAGAGCACGCACCGGATCATCCATAAAATGAGCGGAAATCGCCTGTATCTGTCGCCGCCGGATATCCTGCTGCCCATTAAAGGGATCGATCAGAACGCGCTCCGGTAGTTCCCATGCCATGCTGTTCATCGTAGTGTCACGCCGGCTTAAATCTTCCTCGATGGTAATCCCGGCGGTTGCCTCGACGGCAAAGCCCCGGTAGCCAACGCCGCTTTTACGCTCGCGCCGGGCCAGCGCAATCTCACAAACGCTGCCGTCAATCGTAAACAGATAGACCGGAAAAGAACGCCCAACGGAACGCATGGCAGGAAATGCGCCGGTAAGCTGTTCCGCAGTAAGGCCGCAAATGACATAGTCTTTATCCTTCGGTTCCATCCGGCGCAGAAAATCGCGCACCCAGCCGCCGACGACAAAAACGCGGCCGCCTAGCTGGCGGATCTGCGCAACGAACGTTTCCTCCTTCATTGATCTGCCTCCTCAAAAAAAAGGCCATTATATCCTGCCGTTTTCGCAAAAACGATAGGACATAATAGCTCTTCTGCCTTATTTTTTGATACGAACACCACGATCATCTACTTTTAACAGCAAGGCCCTGGCCTCGACATCATAGCGGCCAAAAGTCTGTACCATAGCGTCGCCAATCTCTTCTGCATGCTCCAGCGTAAAGGCAATCAGACAAGGTCCGGCCCCGCTCATAGAAACACCCAGTGCCCCAGCCTCTTTAGCTGCCTGAAACACTTCATACATACCGGGGATCAACTTGGCCCGATACGGCTGATGCAGGGCATCCTCAAAAGCATGCTGCAAGAAATGAACATTCCCTTTGGATAGCGCTGCCACCAGTAAAGCCGCCCGGCTGACATTGAACACGGCGTCCTTCAGCGGCACTTCAGCGGGCAGCACATTGCGGGCAGCCCGAGTAGACAGAGGAAAAGACGGTACCGCGACAACCAGCCGCAGCGGCAGCTTCGGTAAAAACGAAAAGCATTCCGGATGCCCCTCATGAAGCACGCTGATCGTAAAGCCGCCAAAAATCGCCGGCGCCACATTATCCGGATGTCCCTCCAGATCTGTCGCCATCTGCAAAAGTTCCCGCCGGCTGAAACGATTATCAAGAATAAGATTAGCCGCCTTGAGTCCGGCTACAATTGCCGCCGCACTGCTCCCCAGCCCACGGGAAAGCGGAATGCCGTTTTTCATGCGCATGCGCGCCCCGCGATATTGTTCCTCGACATGAGCCCGACGCAGTAGCGTGCGAATCGAGCGCCAGACAATATTGCGCGCGTCGCCGGGAATGTTGCCGGCCCCCTCCCCGGTAACGGCAATCTCCAAATGCTCATCCGCCAGCAAAGTCAATTCCAGTTCATTATAAATTGTACAGGCGACGCCTAACGTATCAAATCCCGGCCCACAGTTCGCGCTGGTTCCCGGAACACATACCCGGACTGTCTTCTCGATCATATCAAACCGCCTCCTGTGCGTTCTCCACCCGGATCACATTGCGTATTTCCGTAACAACCGGCAGCTTTTGCAGCGTTTGTACCGCCTGTTCAATTTTCGCGTGCCGCACCGTATGGGTGACCGCAACAATCTCCGCCTTATGGTCTACTTTGCGCGTCTGAATGACCGAATTCAGACTCACACCCTGTTCGCCAAAGGCCGTGGCAATCGCACCTAATACGCCGGGCTGATCCGCTACCAGCAGCCGCACATAATACGCCGACTCCGTAGCCTCCAGCGGACACAATCTTTTCTTTTCAAAATAGGCACAGTCAAGACGCCCAAAAGTATCATTGACAATATCGCGGGCAACATCAATGACATCGGCCAGCACCGCTGAAGCCGTCGGCAGCGAACCCGCGCCCCGGCCATAGAACATCGCCTCGCCGATAGCATTGCCGCGGACAAAAATGGCATTAAACACATCATTAACCGCCGCCAATGGATGATTTTTGGGCAAAAAGGCCGGATGAACCCGGACGTCGACGCCTTTTTCCGGAGAGTCTTTGGCAATCGCCAGCAGCTTCACCACATAACCAAGTTCCTTGGCATATTCAATATCAGCCGGCGTAATCCGGGTGATACCCTCAACGGACACATCGTCCAGACCGATATGGGCGTTAAACGCCAAAGAAGCCAGGATCGCCGCTTTACGCGCAGCATCCAGACCTTCTACATCGGCTGCCGGATTGGCCTCGGCATACCCTTTCTCCTGCGCTTCCTTTAACACAGCCGCATAATCACTGCCGCACTGTGTCATCTTCGTAAGCATATAATTGGTCGTCCCATTGACAATCCCCATGACTTCGGTAATACGATTGGCAGTCAGGCATTGACGCAGCGGCGTAATAATAGGAATGCCGCCGCCAACACTCGCTTCAAACATAAAGTCAACCTGATGTTTGCTGGCCGTCTCAAACATTTCCCGACCAAACTGCGCCACCACATCCTTATTCGCCGTGACAATGCTCTTGCCCTTTTCCATGGCCTGCAGCATGTATTCACGCGCTGGATGCAATCCTCCCATGAGTTCAATGATAATATCGATTTCGTTGTCTTCAAGAATGGTCTGAAAATTATCCGTCAGCTGCAAGCCTTCCATATAAGGACGCTTCTTATGCGTGTCCCGGACCAAGACGGTCTTGATCATGATGCGCGCGCCGATTTTACGGCTAATTTCATATTTATTTTCTCTGAGGACGCGCACAACCCCAGTGCCAACCGTGCCGAAACCCAGCAGGCCGATTTTAATTGTTTTCTCCATTCGACACACCCTTTACCGGCTTATGCCTGTCCTAAAACTTCCAGACGCTTTACGCCTTCGACCATACGCAGCTTATCAAGCAGCGCCTCAAGATCGACCGCCAGATTTACCGTCTCAATCGAAATCGTAGCGTTGGCCACGCCTTGCAACGGAATCCCCTGATTGATGGTCAGCACGCTGCCGGAGTCATTCGAAATGGTATTCAACACGCTGGACAAAACGCCCTTTTTATGTTCCAGCAAAAAAGTCAGCGTGACAATTTTATTCTGACTGGCTTCATAAAACGGGAAAACATAGTCCTTGTATTTGTAATAGGCACTCCGGCTTAAATCCATTTTTTCCACGGCCTCATTAATCGTTCTGGCATCGCCGCGTTTCAGCATCTCTTTGACGCGAATCGTTTTTTTAATTGCTTCTGGCAAAATTTCTTCACGGACCAAAAAAAAGCCGCTTTTTTCTCTTTTCAATATCAACGCCTCCGTACTCTTACAATGGATAAATTTCTATGTGCAGTAGATATTATAGCATTTTTCGTTTACACTTGACAATAGTTTTTCCTGGCTTTACACAGAATTCAAGCATAAAGTCGTGTTTTCAGGCAAAAAGCCCCGATATCAACGATGTCCGGCCTTAATTTTGCTTTCCGTACCATTCATTAATCGGCTAATATTCGCCTTATGACGATAAATGATAAAGGCCGCGGCAATAATACCGAACACCACTACTTCCGGCGGAGCGCTGAATAACCAAGCCAGCAGAGGCACCAAAGCCGCGGCTACAATCGATCCTAAAGACACATAGCCTGTAAAGTAGACAATTGTCAGCCATACGAGGAAAACCAAAACGGTCGGCAGCGGCATCAGCATCGCAATGACGCCCAGTCCTGTCGCAACGCCCTTGCCGCCCTGTCCCCGTAAAAAGAGCGACCATGAATGGCCAACGATCGCAAAAATACCGCCTAAAACCAGCGCCAGCGCCGTATGCCCCCAAAGGCTACCCAACGCAACGCCGATAACCCCTTTCAACAAATCCAACAGAAAAACAAGAAATCCCGGCACTTTCCCCAGCGTGCGCCAGGCATTGGTAGCCCCGATATTATGGCTGCCATGCTCCCGCAGATCAACGCCCCAAAACAATTTTCCCAGAATCAGGCCGTTCGGTATAGAACCGATCAGATAGCTGCAGACACAAGCGAGAACAAGTCCCATGATCATTCATCCTCCTCTTCTTTACGCCCGCGTACGATCAGTTTCAGCGGTGTTCCCTCAAAGCCAAACGTCGCCCGCAGTTTGTTTTCCAGAAAGCGCAGATAAGAAAAATGCATGAGCTCCGGATCATTCGCAAAAATAATAAATTTTGGCGGCTCAATATCCGTCTGCGTCATAAAGAGCAGCTTGAGCAATTTTCCCTTATGCGACGGCGGCGGATTAATGGCGACGGCATCGCGCAAAAGTTCGTTGAGCACACTGGTCTGAATACGCATGGACTGCTGTTCAGCAACATACTTCACCAATTCGGTAACACGAGGCACGCGTTGTTTCGTCAAGGCCGAGATATATAAAACCGGAGCATACTGCAAAAATCCGATTTGCTCCCTTAGATCTTCCGTAAAACGTAAAGTTGATTTCTCATCTTTTTCATACAAATCCCATTTATTGACGACCAGTACCACGCCCCGGCCTGATTCGTGCGCATAACCGGCAATTTTCTTATCCTGTTCCGTAATGCCCTCAATCGCGTTCAGAACCATCAGCACGACATTTGCCCGGTCAATCGCCCGCAGTGACCGCATGACGCTGTACCGCTCGATGGGCTCGTCAATTTTGCCGCGGCGGCGCATTCCCGCCGTATCAATGAGCAGAAATTTTGTATCATCTTTAACGAAATGCGTATCAATCGCATCCCGCGTAGTCCCCGGAACATCGCTGACAATGACGCGATCTTCGCCAAGCAAAGCATTGACCAGCGATGACTTGCCAACATTCGGACGGCCAATAACCGCAATGCGGATTTCATCCGTATCGGCCGGCGGTGTATCCTCTGTCGGAAAAGCCGCTACTACGACATCCAAAAGATCCCCCAGGTTTAAAGCATTGGACGCAGCAATGGGTATTGGATCCCCCAAGCCCAAATTATAAAATTCATAAACATCCATTTCCTGTTTGGGACTGTCAATTTTATTCACGGCTAAAATAACCGGCTTCTTGGCAGCGCGCAGTAGATGGGCAATTTCATTGTCGGCCGTCGTCAGGCCGGCGCGGCCGTCAACGACAAAGAGAATGACATCAGCCTCTTCGATAGCCACCTGGGCCTGCTGCCGCATCAAACTCAGAATATGATCCGCCGACTCAATTTCGATACCGCCGGTATCGACCATTGTAAACGACCGATTCAGCCACTCAGCATCCATGTAAATACGATCACGGGTCACACCGGGAATATCATCAACGATAGAAACCCGGCGCTTGCCTATTTGGTTAAACAATGTAGACTTCCCTACATTTGGCCGGCCTACGATAGCCACGATTGGTTTACTCATTTGCGGTAGTCCTCCTTACTGATTTTGTATAGGCAGCATTTCCCTGCCACATATAAACATTCTCTTCATTGGTTACGTTATGACAGTGCTGCCAATGCGTCAGCAGCTGCCAAAGATCAGCTCCGCTCAGCGCCGTCTCGACCCGTACATCCAGCGTACGGCATAAATCCGGCAAAGAAACATCATCTAAAAAAATATTTTCTCCGGCCCGCAAAGCGCATTCCGGCAAAATAACGCCGTGTCTGGGACCAGTCACGGCTTGCAGCGCCCGGCTGATATCCTGTCCGGTAAGCAGTCCGGATACATTCACCGAAGAACCAAAAAACAAATTCTCGACCGGCAGAACCCGCACCTGCAGATTGGGAACCTGCAGCGATCCGATCAAGCGCTGCAGCAGCGGCGCCACCGAAGTTCCACTGACGACATCGAGGAAAAGCGGCTCGGCATAACCTTCCGTGCCGCCATTACCTTGCTGCTGCCATTCTTCAATAAAATTTCGCGCCAGTCCGATGCCGTTATCCAGCTGTGGAAAGCCATCATATGCAGCCGCCGACGGCAATTCTTCTCCCGCCAGAAAATAGAATTCATCGCTCAGATAAATAAAACTGCTGCCCGTAACCTCCCGCTGTTGTTTTTGCCACTTTTCTACCTGGCGGATCACTTGCCGGGCCCCATCGCCGTCAAACATCGTCAACGGGTAACAATGATCCCGATATTTGGTCAGACCCACCGGAACAATCGCCAGCGACTGCGCATACGGACGGCGTTGGATGAGCGCCTGAATCGTCTGATCCAGTTTAGCGCCGTCATTCAGTCCGGGACAAAGAACGACCTGCGTATGGTACTCAACATCGGCTGCCTGCAAGCGGTCCAACTGTTCTAAAAGACGCCCGGCGCCTTCGCAGTGCAGCATACGCGCCCGCAGTTCCATATCCATAGTATGAACGGAAACGAACAAAGGTGATAAATGATACTGCTGAATGCGTTTGAAATCAGCGGCAACCATATTCGTCATCGTAACAAAGTTGCCATACAAAAAGGACAACCGATAATCATCATCCTTGACGTATAGACTATCGCGCATATGCGGCGCTACCTGATCGACAAAACAAAAACAACAATGATTCGCACAGCAGCGAATGCCGTCAAAAACCGCCGAAGCAAACTCCGCACCCAGTTCCTCGTCATACTCCTTATCAAACGCAACCAGTTCCTGCTCACCGGAAGCGTGTTCCACCAAAAGCTCAATCGATTCATCGGCAAACGCAAAACTCAGATCAATAATATCGCGCAAACTCTGCCCATTGACCTGCAAGATCTGATCTCCCGGCGCTAATCCCAATTCATCCGCCAAGCCGCCGGGCGTCACCCGGATAATCTTTCCTAAATACATATTTCCCCCAATCTTTCGACAAACAAGGGAGTGATGCAAAACCATCACCCCCTTGAAATCATGCCTATTCTGCTCAATACCGTATCATTTACTTGTTTTCGTCAGCATCATTGACGGCTTCTTTCTGCTCCGCCATGTAATCGTGATATTCAGCATCTTCTGCATCTTTTTGAACTTTGGTAATGCTCAGGGAAATACGTTTCCGCTTCGTATCAATATGGAGGATCTTAACCGTTACCATATCGCCGACATGAACCGCTTCATCAGCTTTTGCAATACGCTTGTCCGACAACTCGCCCATTGGAATCAAACCGTCAAAACCCGGTTCGATCTCCATAAATGCGCCAAAGTCCGTCAACTTGATAACCTTACCCTCAATGTGCGCGCCTTCTTCATAACGAGCGGCACGTTCAAACCAAGGATCCGGCATCGTGTCTTTGACACTCAGGGAAATGCGCTTTGTCTCCGGATCGAAGCTCTTGACCAGCACATCCAGTTCCTGCCCAACCTTCAGAACATCCGACGGATGCTTTACGCGATCCCAAGACAGATCCGAAATATGAGCCAAGCCATCAACGCCGCCAATATCAATAAAGGCGCCGTAATCTACAATACGTTTGACCGTGCCGCGCAAAGTCTGCCCAGCTTCCAGACTAGCGAACAGCACTTCCTGTTTCTTCGCGCGTTCAGCTTCCAAAATCTGCCGGCGCGAAAGCACCAGACGCTGTTTCTTCACATCACACTCAATCGGCAAAGCCTCAACGGTCTGTCCAACGTAAACAGACAAATCCTTGACGAAATGAAGTTCCACCTGCGATGCCGGGATAAACCCGCGCACACCCTTGACAACTGCTACCAGACCGCCTTTGACGACCTGTGTAACCGCTGCCTGAACTGTCTCGCCGCGTCCCATGACGCCTTCGAGTTCTTTCCATGATACCTGTTTATCTGCTTTTACTTTCGACAAAACTGCTCCATTTTCGCCGCCCATTGCCACGACAAAAACATCAATAACGTCGCCTACTTTGACAACATCTTCGGCAGATTCCGGAGCTGGATAAACGAGTTCGTTTTTAGGAATGGGGATTTCCTGCTTGTAGCCGATATCGACATAAGCCTCGTTGTGATCCACCTGAACAACGGTGCCCTTCACAACCTCATGCTCCTTAATTTCTTGAAAATTTTCTTTTTCCTCTGCTAACAATGATTCCATATCTTGCACTTTTTATATACCTCCTTGATAATCCAGTCGGGAGTTGAAGCGCCGGCTGTGATACCAATTTTTTCTGTTTTAGTAAACCAGTTATCTTGTATTTCATCGGCCGTCTCAATATGATACGTCCGGCACTGCTGTGCGCAAAGCTGCGCTAAGCGCGTTGTGTTGGCGCTGTTTTTACCGCCGATCACCAGCATGAGATCCACCTCAGACGCAAGCGACATAGCAGCTGCCTGCCGTTGATCAGTTGCCGTACAGATCGTTCGAATGATATGAATATCATTCGATTTATCCAGCAGTTTTGCAACTATCTGCTTGAATTTCTCTGCGGAAAAAGTTGTCTGGGCCACGACGCCAAGCTTGCCATAAGCAGGCAGCGCCGCCGCTTCGGCCTCCGTTTCGATGACAATCGCTTTTTCTCCGGACCATTCAAAAATGCTTTTCACTTCCGGATGTTTTTTTTCTCCGATAATGACGACCTTATATCCATGCTCAGCCAATTCATGCGCAGCCATTTGCGCCTTTTTGACATGGGGACAGGTTGCATCTACCAGACAAAGCTTTTTGGTTTTTGCTTCTTCATAAATGGCCGGCCCTACTCCATGCGATCGGATAATAATGGTCCCTTCATCCGGCATATCTGCCAGAGAATTCACCGTACCAACGCCCTCGGCAGCCAGTCTGGCTACCATTTGAGGATTATGAATAATCGGCCCCAGCGTACAAGCCCCACCTGGCGGAGCACTGCTCCTGGCCAGACGGATTGCCCGCTTGACCCCATAGCAAAAGCCAAGATATTCAGCTAAAATTACCTCCATAAGATTAACACATCACCCTGCCCTTTGCAATCTAATCTATAGTATACCATATAATTATGCATCTTTGCTATCTAAATTTATCATTCTGGCAATTTCGTCCATAATTTTTTGGGAAAATACTTGTAAGGCAGCTTTATCATGATGTTGTCCTTCAAAGAACATTGGCCGGCCGTAAATAACCGTAACGCGGGAAAACAATCCGCTATGCGGAAAAATATGCGCCGTCCCGATAATCGCAGCCGGCACCACCGGCGCTTTTGTCATCGCGGCGATCAAAGCTACGCCAGCCTCGGCCTTATGGAGACGGCCGTCTTTGCTGCGGGTCCCCTCAGGAAAAAGCCCGATGCAGTTTTCTTCCCGCAGTGCCTGTACCGCCGCTTTAATAGCGCTGCGGTCCGCCGCGCCGCGTTTCACTGGAAACGAATGGCACTGCGTAATCACCCAGCCCAGCACAGGAACTTCAAACAGCTCCTGTTTCGCCATATAACCGACCGGACGCTTCAGATAGGCAGCCAGAAAAGGCGGGTCCCAGTTGCTGCAGTGATTGGCCGCCAATATGACTGGTCCGGTCAGCGGCAGATTCTCCGCACCCTGAATCCGTACCCGGAAAAACAAACGAAAAAACGTTGTAAAAAATAGCTGTAAAAATTTGTAAAGCATACGCTCACCTGCACATATCCAAAATAACCGCCACGACTTCAGCAATGCTCATTCCGGTCGTATCCAGCAGCGTTGCATCCGCCGTTTGTACCAGCGGGGAAATTTCCCGCTCGCTGTCCGCCTGATCGCGCGCGGCAATCTCCTTTTGCAGCGCCGCCAGATCAACCTCATATCCTTTGCCCTTTAATTCCCGCCAGCGGCGCTCTGCCCGCTCCTCAATCGAAGCCGTCAGAAAAATTTTTATATCAGCATTCGGCAAAACCTTGGAAGCAATGTCCCGCCCATCCATGACGACCGCGCCCTGCGCCGCCATCTGCCGCTGCAAAAGAACCATTTTTTCCCGTACCGGCGCCAACTTGGCTACCTGAGAAACAATTTTGGTAACTTCCGGCGTACGGATTTCGCGGCTGACGTCTTTTCCATCCACGGAAACCATGATTTTACCATCGGCATACTGCAGCGAAACCTGAATATCCTTTACAACTTCCAGGACCAATGCATCGGTTACCGGCTTCTTCTGCTGCAGCGTTTTCCAAGCTACCGCCCGGTACATCGCCCCAGTGTCAATATAAGTATACTGCAGCTTTTGCGCCACCAACTGGGCAACGGTACTTTTGCCGGCGCCAGCCGGACCATCAATCGCAATGACAAAAGATTTCATTTTTACCTCCTATTTCGTCAGGCTGTGCAAAGTTGTATAAAATTCCGGATAGGAAATATTCACACAGGCAGCATTTTCAATGGTCACACCCTGTCCTGCCGCTCCGGCAATCGCCAAGGACATTGCAATGCGATGATCATCATAAGAAAAACACGATGCATCCGAAAATACGGCCGGACCATGAATAACCAGTCCATCTGCCTGCCCATCAATGCAGGGAGCCAGCTTCGTATACTGATCGATAATCGCCTGCAAACGATCCGTTTCTTTAACCCGCAGTTCCCCCGCGCCGGTAATCGTTGTTGCTCCGTCGGCAAACATTGCGGCGACCGTAAGAATTGGAATCTCGTCAATGAGACGCGGCATGATTTCCGCCCCGAAGGAAACGCCATGCAGTTTTGCTGACCGCACCCGGATATCCGCCATAGGTTCGCCGCCGCTGACCCGTTCATTCATGCACTGAATGTCGGCCCCCATCGCGCGCAGCACATCTAAAATCCCGGTGCGCGTAGGGTTTACGCCAACCTTTTTCAGCACGACATCACTGCCGGCAATCACCGAAGCGGCTACCATCCAGTACGCTGCGGAACTGATATCACCGGGAACATCAATCGCTTCCGGAGCACAAAGTTTCTCTACCGGCTGCATCGTAACCCCGACGCCCGATTTCCGCACCGGAATGCCAAAGGCCTCCAGCATACGTTCCGTATGATCTCTCGAGGCGTACGGCTCAAGAATCGTTGTTTCGCCCTCGGCATACATTCCAGCCAACAGCAGCGCGGACTTAACCTGTGCGCTGGCAACCGGCATTTGGTAGGTAATGCCGGTCAGCGGCTGCAGCGCCGGTAAAACGGTAATCGGCAGCAAACGGTTGCCATCGCGTCCCACAATATGCGCGCCCATTTGTTTCAACGGCTCAATCACCCGTCCCATGGGACGCCGGGATAACGAAGCATCCCCGGTAAATGTGGCCAGAAACGGCTGCGGCGCCAAAAGCCCCAGCAACAGCCGCAATAAAGTTCCCGAATCGCCCGCATCCAGAATGCCAGCCGGTTCCTGCAGACCATGCAGCCCATTGCCGGTCACCAGCAGCGTGCCATCCGCCTGCATGTCGATGTCTGTCCCCAGCTGCTTCATACAGCTGACGGTTGACAAGCAATCCTGCGCCTGTAAAAAATTGGTAATGCAAACCGGCGTATCGGCCAGCGCCGACAAGATGACGCTGCGGTGCGACACCGATTTATCGCCGGGAATGTTCACCTCGCCCTGTAAGCCATGTCGTACGGGAAAAATTTGTTTTTTCTCACTCATCAACAATCCCTCTTTCTCACTCGGTCTGAGCGCTCCAGATCCCAGCAGCCGCTCCGGTAGAGAAAGCAGCCTGCAGATTGTAGCCACCGGTAAAACCGTCAATATCCATCACTTCGCCGGCAAAATACAACCCCCGAACCAGTTTGGAAGCCATTGTCCGAGGAACAATTTCTTTGATAGAAACCCCGCCCGCTGTCACGATGGCCTCGCTGACCGGTCGGGTGCGAGGAACGGTCAGCCCCACATGCTGCAGGACTTCCGCCAGGCGTAAACGCTGTTCCCGGGAAAGCTGATGCACCGGCTGCTCCGGCTCAATATACGCCAAATCCAAAACCGGCGGAATCAGTTTGCCCGGCAGCAAATCATGCAGCGCATTTTTAGCCGCTTTATTGCTGTATTTTGAAAAATCACGCTGAATCCGTGCCTGCAGCTGTTCCGGAGTCAACGCCGGCTTGAGATTTATGCTGAGTTCAACAAAATGCCCCTGCTGCAAAGCTTCCGAAGCCGGACGACTGAGAGATAATATGACCGGCCCCGTTACGCCAAAATGAGCAAACATCATTTCACCGAAATCCTCGGCCACTTTTTTCCCCTCGACGCGCAAGGTCACCCGGACATTGCGCAAGGACAACCCCTGCGCTTCCTTAACCCACTCTTCTTCTGTTTCCAGCGGCACCAGCGCCGGATAAAGCGGCGTAATGGTATGCCCGAGCTCCGCCGCCATGGCGTAGCCGTCGCCAGTTGATCCGGTCCCCGGATACGATGCGCCGCCGACGGCAAGAATCACCGCATCCGCAGGTAAAAATCCCCCCGACGCCAGCCTTACGCCGACAATCTGACCGTTTTCCTGCTGAATAGCGCTGACGCGGCTGTTCGTCTCAACACGAACCCCGCATTCATGCATACAGGCCAGCATCGCCGCCACGGCATCCGCCGCCTGATCGCTTTCCGGAAAAATTCGTCCGCCGCGCTCCAATTTTGTCGGTACTCCCTGTTCATTAAAAAACCGGATCACCGCTTCATTATCAAAAGCACGCAAAGCACTGTTGAGAAAAACGCCGTTCCCAGGAATATTCTTAATGATCTCGGGAATTTCGGCAGCATTGGTAATATTACAGCGTCCCTTCCCGGTGATCAGCATTTTTTTGCCGATACGATTCATTTTTTCCAACAAGGTCACCGACGCGCCATTTTCAGCTGCTTTAATTGCCGCCATCATCCCCGCTGGACCGCCGCCAATCACAATGACTTTACGCATATAACTTCACCATTTTCTTCTTATTTTCCTGCCAAAGCTTGTAAAGAACGTACTTCCCCCCGGGTCAGCGGACGATAATCGCCACGCGGCACGCCGGACAAGTCCAGACCGGCAAAAGCGACCCGTTCCAATGCTACGGTCTCATGCCCGACCGCCTCCAGCATCCGTCTGACCTGCCGGTTGCGACCCTCGTGAATGGTAATCTGCAGACGTGAAAAGTCCTTTCCGGTTTGCAAGACCCGAACGCCGGCCGCCGCCGTCATTCCATCCGATAAGCCAACGCCCTGCTCCAGCCGGAGAAGATCCGCCTCGGAAATCGAACCGGTCACCTCAGCTTCATAGGTCTTAAAAATTTCATTTTTTGGATGAAGCAGCGCATTCATTAAATCTCCATCATTGGTAAAAAGCAGCAATCCTTCGGTATCATAATCCAACCGCCCTACCGGATAAATGCGTTCACGAATGACGGAAAGCAACTGCATCACCGTCCGCCGTCCATGTTCATCATGAACGGTTGAAATATAACCTTTTGGTTTGTTCAACAAATAATACACATGCTTTTCCTGCGCTTCAACCGGTTTCCCGTCAACCAGAATCTTACTCGCCGACCAATCCGCTTTGGTCCCCGGCTCCGTTACCACCTTGCCGTCAACCATGACCCTACCTTCGGCAATCAATTTTTCTGCTGCCCGCCGGGAAGCAATTCCCGCCTGGCTGATAATTTTTTGCAAACGTTCCATAAATATGAATACCCCTCACTATAAAAAAGAGCTGTTATGCACAGCCCCTTTCGTCCGATGCCGTCCCACCTATAAAAAGGCAATTACGCTGCACCATTGCTGATATAAATACGAAAAAAACGATTTTTTCTCGATAGATTTAGCCGCCAGCAATTTTGTTGACGCCACTTCCTGTCCATCATAAAGAATCTCCAGCGTGCCAATCGGATCGTCCGCATGAACCGCCGCCTGCACGTGATCCGGCAGTTCCATCGTCACCGAATATTTATCCGCGCCGCTGCCGCCAACCGGTACGGTCAGGCTTTGTTCCGCCTTGACCGGCAAAGAACGGCTGCGTCCGCCGAGCACCGGAACGCTGGCCTCAATCTGCCCCGCAGTCACCAGCTGCTGCGGCTGCAGCGTCTGAAAACCATAATTCAGCAACGCGATCGAATCATTCCACATAAACAAACTATCCAGCACGACGGCAATCAATTGGATGCCGTCGCGATTAGCCGCCGACACCAGGCAGCGCCCGGCCACTTCGGTATAGCCTGTTTTAACGCCGTTGCCGCCGGGATAAATCCACAAGAGAATATTTTCATTTTCCAATTTGCGATATTGAGGACCGCGCGTGCGGAACAAAGGCCATTCCTTCGAACCGACAATTTTAGCAAACGTTGGATTTTTATACCCATACGCCGTAATCAGCGCCAGATCCCGCGCCGTCGTATAATGATTGTCATCCGGCAAGCCGCTGGAATTCACGAAATTCGTATGAACCGCGCCAATCTCATGCGCCTTTGCCGTCATCATCTGCGCAAAAGCATCCACACTGCCCGCGATACGTTCGGCGACCGCCACCGTCGCATCATTACCAGAAACCAACATCATGCCGTAAAGCAAATCTTCCAGACGAATCTGCTCTCCCGCTTCCAGCCAAATGGTAGAACCTTCTACCCCGGCCGCCTGCGGACTCACCGTCACGATGTCGTCCGAATTGCCATGTTCCAGCGCCACGATTAAGGTCATGATTTTCGTCGTGCTGGCCGGATACCGCCGCACATCGGCGGCGCGTGAATAAAGAATCTGTCCCGTCAATGCGTCCATTAAAACCGCCGACTGTGCCGTGACCTGCGGCCCTGCATTTTCCTGATACCCCACCGGACCCGCTCCTGCCGGAACCGCCGCCGCACAGACGGCATTCAGCGCGCAAAAGCAGGCAGCCAAGCTCAGTAAACAAGTAAAAATTTTTTTCACTCTTCTACTCCTTCTGCTGCATACTTTATTATTATAACGAACTCCGGCAAACAGCGTCAAGCGCTTTTTAAATTGGCCGTCCGCCCCGGCAGACAATCCCCTGGGCCTCTTCAACTTCAGATTCCAGCACCTGCACCTCAAAAATCCCATCCAGAGCAGTTTCCATCCCTGCCGGACGGACATGCGTCATGATGCCTTCCGCTTCCAGCGCCGACTGCATAGAAGCAGCCTGCTCTTTATTATTCGCAACATATATGGATTTCCACACTGCCAATCTCCTCCCAGAAATTATCTCTGCTTAATAGCGCCTGTTCCCAAAAGCGCCTCAATTTCCGCAACAATGCCCGGCGACTCATTCAGCCAAAATTGCGATGCCGCGCGGATACGGCGATTTTTGGCGACGAAATGAAGATACACCACATGATCCCCGTGATAGTTTGTAAAGATCTGCTGCAGCGCCTGCATGGTAGCATCGTTATCCTGCTCGGCCTGAATCGTAATATAATATTCCGAACGATATTCATCCAACGAGCAAACCCGATCGGCTAAGATCTTGGCTCCCTTATCCGTCATGTTGACCCGGCCCTGAATGACCACCGCCATATCCGGCGCGAACAAATTCACATGCTCATAAAAGACTCGGGGAAAAGCGATGATTTCAATGCTGTGCGTAAAATCTTCCAGCGTTGCAAAGCACATCGTGTCGCCCTTCTTCGTCGCAATGCGTTTGGCCGAAGAAATCAGTCCGGCCAAACGAACCAGCTTCCCATCCGGCAGTTCTCCATTCAACACCGTTTCAATCCGGCAAAAATTCTTAATCTTATCCTGATATTTATCCAGCGGATGGCCAGTAATATAAAAGCCGGTGATGTCTTTTTCCCAGGTCAGCCGCACGCCTTGATCGGCCTCAGGAATATCGGGCAAATGGATAGCATCCGCTTCATTCATCGTCATGTCGCTGAAAAGACCCAGCTGCCCACTGGCCAAATCCCGCTGCCGCCGGGCTGCCGATTCAATCGCCGGTTCCAATACCGCCAGCAGCTGCGACCGTTTAGCGCCCAAAGAATCAAACGCACCACATTTAATCAGGCTCTCAACCACGCGCTTATTCACCGCCCGCATATCAATCCGCGAACAAAAATCAACCAGCGACTGGAAAGGTCCGCTGTTGTCCCGAATCGTCTCAATGCTGTGAATCGCCGCCTCGCCGACATTGCGAACGGCGGCCAGACCAAAACGGATAGAAGCGCCGTCTACACTGAACGACGCCGAACTGGCATTGATATCCGGCGGCAAAATAGCAATGCCCATATGACGGCACTGCTCAATATAGATGCCGACTTTGCCGCTGTCATCCATAATGCTGGACAACATCGCCGCCATAAACTCCGCCGGATAATGTACCTTCAGGTACGCCGTGCGCCAGGCAACCAGCGCATACGCAGCGCTATGGGATTTATTGAAACCATAGTTGGCAAAATGCGTCAAAAGCTCAAAGATTTTATTGGCCAGATCCGGCTCAATATCCTGCGCCTGCGCCCCCTGCAGAAAACTTTCTTTCTGCTTCATCAGCAGTTCCGGCTGTTTATGTCCCATAGCGCGCCGCAATAAATCGGCCTGCCCCAGCGTAAAACCGGCTAAAACCTGCACGATCTGCATGACCTGTTCCTGGTAGAGAACCACGCCAAAGGTTTCCCGCAAGATCGGTTCCAGCAGCGGATGCAAATATGTTACGGTCTTCTTGCCATGTCGGCCATTGATGAAATCCTGCACCATCCCGCTGCCCAGGGGGCCCGGCCGGTAAAGTGCAACCAGCGGAATGAGATCCTCAAATCCCTCCGGCTGCAGATCCTTGACCAGCGCCGTCATACCGGCCGATTCCATCTGGAAAACCGCCCCGGTTTGCCCTTCGCAGAGCATTTTTGCCGTTTCTTCATCCTCCAGAGGAATATCGCTAATCGATAGATCAAGGTTCCGGCTTTTTTTGATATTCAGCAGCGTATCGCCGATCACTGTCAGCGTCCGGAGTCCCAGAAAGTCCATTTTCAAAAGGCCAAGTTCTTCCACCAGATCTTTGTCATACTGCGTGACCAGCGTTCCGTCGGAAATCTGCACCGGCATATAGTGCGTCAACGGCTCGCGGGCGATCACAACACCGGCGGCATGGGTGGAGGACTGCCGCGGCAGCCCTTCTATTTTCCGGGCCAGATCGACCAGCCGCTTTGAAGTTGCATTTTCTTCGTAAATCTGCCGGAAATCCGCCGACTCCTTTAACGCCTTATCCAGCGTCATCCCGAGCTCCATGGGAATTGTTTTTGCCACCCGATCCACTTCCGAATACGGAAGATTCAGCACCCGCCCGACATCGCGAACCGCGCCGCGGGCCAGCATCGTGCCAAACGTAACGATTTGCGCCACATGATCATCGCCATAGCGCTTCTTGACGTATTCGATAACTTCACGGCGGCGAATATAGCAAAAATCAACATCAATATCCGGCATCGACACGCGTTCCGGATTGAGAAAACGTTCAAACAGCAGGGCATATTTCAAGGGGTCAATATCCGTAATACCAAGAATATACGCTACAATGCTGCCGGCCGCCGAACCGCGGCCGGGACCGACGGCAATCGACTGACTGCGGGCGTAGCTGATAAAATCCCAGACAATCAGAAAATAACTGTCAAACCCCATGCGGTGAATAATGCCCAGCTCATATTCCAGCCGGCTGCGCACCGCATCCGTCACCGGTTCATAGCGGGTGTGAAGCTTCTCTTCACAAAGCTGCCGCAAATACATTTCATCCGTCATCCCTTCCGGCAAAGGAAAGTTTGGCAGATAATGCTGGCCAAAAACAAAATCAACCTTACAGCGCTCCGCAATACGAACCGTATTGGCAATGGCCTCCGGATAAGCGGCAAACAGGGCCTGCATTTCCTCTGCTGACTTCAGATAAAAATTATCGCTGGAAAAACGCATCCGGGAAGGATCATCTATCGTCGTTCCCGTCTGGATGCACAGCAGGACATCGTGAAACTCACTGTCCTCACGGCGCACATAATGAAGATCATTTGTAGCCACCAGCCCCACCTTATGCTTCTGGGCTAACTGTACTAAGCCGGCAACCGCCTTTTTTTCCTCGGGGATGCCATGATCCTGAATTTCAAGAAAAAAATTGTCCCGGCCAAAAATCGATATATATTCCTGCGTCAGCGCATCTGCCCGTTCCATATTATCCTGAATAATCGCCCGGGGAATTTCTCCGGCAATACAGGCGCTCAAGCAGATCAGTCCCTGATGATACTGCCGCAAAAGTTCTTTATCAACACGCGGCTTATAATACATCCCCTCAATGTTGGCCAAAGATACCAGTTTGACCAAATTGCGATACCCTTCTTCATTTTCCGCCAACAGGATCAGATGATAATAGCGGACCCCATTGACCTCAAAAGCATCATGACGGGATGCGGGCGCCAGATAGACCTCGCAGCCAATAATCGGCCTGATGCCGGCTTTTTTTGCTTCTTTATAAAAATTGACCACGCCGTACATAGCGCCGTGATCGGTAATCGCTATGGCCTTCATCCCGAGCCTTTTTGCTTCGGCAATCAAATCGGGAATACGGCTGGCTCCGTCCAATAAACTATATTCGGTATGCACATGCAGATGGACAAAATCTGCCGGCTCTATTTGCTCGTTATTTTCCATAATTCCACGCGTTCCTCCTGCACGAAAACTTTGTCAGAACAACTGCGCCGTATCTTCGGAAAAAAAAGGCTGGAAGTCATTTGATGACCTCCAGTCCCCTTCTTGCTCAGATTTCCATAATAATCGGCAGGATCATCGGCCGGCGACGTGTCTTTTCAAATAAATATCGACCTAAAGCATCGCGAACATTCGACTTAATGGTTGCCCATTCAGTAACTTTGCTGTCCTGGCAACGATCCAATGCCTGCTGCACCCGTTCCCGTGCCTCATCCATCAGCGCCTCGGATTCACGCACATACACAAAACCGCGTGAAACGATATCCGGACCGGCCACCACCTGACCCGTGGCCTTGTTCATCGTCACCACAATAATCAAAATACCATCCTGTGATAACTGTCTGCGGTCGCGCAGAACAATATTGCCGACATCGCCGACACCCAACCCGTCGACCAGGACCCGGCCGGAAGTAACTTTTCCGGCCACTACGCCCTTATCCCGGGTAAACTCCAAAATTTGCCCATTTTCACTGATAAAGATATTTTCCTTTGGCATCCCCAGCTCATGCGCAATCTTCGCATGTCTGACGAGCATGCGGTATTCGCCATGCACCGGGATAAAGAACTTAGGCCGGACCAGATTATGCATGAGCTTGAGCTCTTCCTGGCTGGCATGCCCTGAAACATGAATGCCCTCAGAACGCCCGTAGATCACATTGGCGCCCAGTTTCAGCAAATTATCAATCGTCTTGGAAACCAGTTTTTCATTGCCGGGAATCGGCGTCGCCGAAATGATAATCGTATCCCCCGGCACAATCGTCACCTTGCGATGATCCGACATGGACATACGCGTCAGCGCGGACATCGGCTCGCCCTGGCTGCCGGTTGTAATAATGACAATCTGCGACATCGAGAAATTATTGATCTCGTCAATATCAATCAGCGTGCCTTCCGGCGCATTGATATAACCGAGTTCCAATGAAATACTCACTACATTGACCATACTGCGGCCCAAGACAGCAACCTTGCGTTTATACCGCACCGCCGTGTCAATGACCTGCTGGATACGCGAAACATTCGAAGAAAACGTCGCTACCAGAATTCTTTGCCGCGCATTATGAAACGCCTTATCAAAAGCAACCCCGACCGTACGCTCGCTCGGCGTATGTCCTTCGCGTTCCGCATTCGTGCTGTCGGCCATCATGACCAGAACACCCTTGTTGCCCAAGTCCGAGAACCGACGAAAATCCGTCATCTTTCCATCAATCGGCGTATAATCCAATTTAAAATCGCCGGTATGAACAATCATGCCCAGCGGCGTTTTAATCGACAAGCCGACTGCATCCGGAATACTATGATTCACCCGGATGAAACCAACGCTGAAGCAACCGACATTGATGATGTCTCCCGGCATGACCGGATGCAGATTGCCGCATCCGACATTGTTTTCCTTGAGCCGGCCTTCCAGAATACCCAGCGTCAGCTTTGTGCCATAAACCGGCACACTGATCTGCTTCAGTACATACGGCAACGCGCCAATATGATCTTCATGCCCGTGCGTGAGCACAATCGCCTTGATCATATCGCGGTTTTCCAGCAGATACGTAATATCCGGAATCACGAGATCGATTCCCAGCATATCTTCATCTGGAAACATCAAACCAGCATCAATCAGCAATATTTCATCATCCACCCGAATGACCGTCATATTCTTGCCGATCTCGCCCAAGCCGCCCAGCGGAATAATTTGCACTTTTTGTGATCCTTTTGACAAAAAAATTACACCTCCAAAATTTTATTTATCTTTTATTTCCCTAATCCATTATTCACTAAGTCCGAACCGTTCAATCATCCAAGGGGTAAAGAATCGACCGTTCTACTCGTTACCGTCTATTATATATCTAAAAAAGCCCGATTGTAAAGCATAACCCGCATTCTTCTGCTATAAATTCATAATTCCATATTGTATGGGACTGTATTTCCCGCCTTCCCTGCGCAAAAATCCCAGCCGGGCAAATTCCTGGCTGCGGCTGTTCTCCTTTAAAACGACGCGATAACGCGCCACCCGGACCGCTTCCGCCATCGTTTCGCGGTCAATCGGACGATGATCCGCCACCCCGCGCAGAGGTTCCATGCTGGCGCTCCCAGTCAGCGGATGACGAAACATCGGATCAAAATAAACTACATCTACCGACTTCGCCGGCTGCGCCTGCAAATAAGATAAATGATCCTGCGCAACCACCCGGATCCGCCGCATGGCTTCCTGCATAGGATAATTTTCGGCCGTCATATGCGCGAGACCATGGCCCATGACGGCAGCAATGATCGGACTGGACTCCAATCCGATGACCGCTCCCCCTGAGCCGGTTACAAAACTGGCGACAATAGCATCCGCGCCAAATCCCAGCGTGCCGTCCAAAACCCGCATGCCGGGCTGCAGCCCCATCGCCTCGATCATATGGTCTTTCAAGCCATGCCGCAGATTTTTCACCCGCAGATGCGCCATACTGGGATGAAAGAACAGTTCGCCCTCCGGCGTATTCAAGGTCAGCTGCCCCTGGCTGGAAACAATAATATATTCGACCTGATACTCCTGCCGCAAAACCGGCAGAGACCTCTGCAGCCGGGGAACACAGGCGCACCCCAGCCGGGCCGCCGTTTGCTCCGCCAAGGCCACATGCGCGGCCGCCGCGGCATGTCCGGTGGTTACGATTACATTTTTCAAACTTTCAGCTCCTCAGGTCCGCTTAAACATTTTTGCCAGCTCATCACTGCTGAACCGCAAAATCGTTGGACGCCCATGCGGACAAGTATAGGGGCGCGCCGTATGCGCCAGTTCATCCAAAACGATCTGCATCTGGCGCAAATTCAGTTCATCCCCACAGCGAATGGCCGCATGGCAGGCTGTGGTCGCGATACAGGCATGGCGTATCTCAGCTGCCGTCAGATCATGCAAACCGCTTAACGATTCGAGGATTTCCCGGATGATGGCTTCCGCCTCGCTGACCGGGATATCCGCCGGCACTGATTTCAGCCGATACTGATTGGGGCCGCTCGCTTCCATATCGAATCCAAGCTGGCTGAGTAATTCCCGATGGGCGTCTAAAAGTTCGGCCTCCTGCGCATCAAAATCCAAAACCTGATGCACCAACAGCTGCTGCGACGGAATCATCCCCGCCTGCGCGGCAAATTTATCATATAAGATACGCTCGTGCGCCGCATGCTGATCAACAATATACAGACCATGAGCATCCTGCGCAATAATATAGCAGCGGTCAACCTGCCCCATCGGGACCATGACCATAGCGTCATTCTCCGTCAAAGGAGCCGCCGGTTCGGCAACATTTTGCGCGGCTGTTATAACCGGCGGATAGGCAAACGCCGCCTGCTTTTCCTGCTGCAAAAGCGTCTGCGCTTCATGAAAACTCACCGCCGGTTCATCCGTGCCCCCCAGCGGCAGCTGGGAATGAACCCCTGACGAAAAACCGGTCGGCATCGGAGCGGCTGTCGGCGCAGCGGCGAACTGCATCGGCGCCATGGTATAATGCAGCCCGGCTTCCGGCACAACCGCCGCCACTTCTTCCAATTTTTGTCCCGCCGGACGGATAGCGTCCAATACGACTTTATACACCGCCCGGAAAATACGGCCTTCATCCTCAAATTTAATTTCACTTTTCTGCGGATGAATATTTACATCCAGACTGCGCTGCGGTACTGTGATCTGCAGAACCGCCAGCGGATAGCCGGACTTCGGCAAAAGCGAATGATAGGCATTATCCAGCGCCCGGGCGATGGCCTTATTGACGATAATCCGTCCGTTCACAATAAAAGTCTGCCAGATGCGGCTGCTGCGAATCATTGACGGTTTCGTAATATAACCATCAATCCGGATATCCGTATCGGCAAACGCCAGCTCCAGCAAAGCTTCGCTGACATTGCCGCCATAGATGCTCTGAATGGTTTCCTGCAGCGAACCGTTGCCCGGCGTCGCCAACGCCGTTTTGTTATTGTTAATAAAACGAAAAGCTATGCCGGGATTTGCCAACGCCAGTTTAATGATAAAATCATTGATTTTAGAACCTTCCGTATGGGTGGTCTTGAGAAACTTTTTGCGAGCCGGCGTATTGAAAAACAAATCTTCCACTTTAATCGTCGTCCCGATGTTGCCGCCGGCCTCGCTGATCTCCGGCGCTTTGCTGCCGCAGATGATTACCTGCGTGCCCAGTTCATCCCCGGCCCGCCGCGTCAGAAGCGAGAATCGCGACACGGAGGCAATCGTCGGCAATGCCTCGCCGCGAAACCCCAAAGTATGAATGGCGGCAATATCCGTAACCGCCTGTATTTTACTGGTAGCATGCCGCTGAATCGCCAAACCGGCGTCTTCCCGGGTCATGCCGCAGCCGTTGTCGGTGACCCGCATAAAACTTGTTCCGCCGGCCATGATCTCGACTTCAATCCGACTGGCGCCGGCGTCAATCGAATTCTCAACCAATTCCTTGATAACGGAAGCCGGCCTTTCTACAACTTCGCCGGCAGCAATTTTATTGATCGTGCTGTCATCCAGCACATGAACTGTACTCATACCTTGCCCGCCTCCATCTTTGCCTCATTCTGCAATTTATACAGCGCATTCATGGCTTCCAGCGGCGTCATGGTCATAATATCCAGCGACAGCAGTTCCCGGCTGAGAGACCCCGTGAAGAGCGATCCCATCCCCGCTTCCTCCGGCTCAGCCGGCGCGGAAGAAACCGGCTCCTTTGAAACCGACACAGTCTCGGAGGCATGCTGTGTCTCCAACGTATCAAGAATAGCCTGCGCCCGCTGCGTCACGAAACGCGGCAATCCCGCCAATCGGGCCACATGAATGCCATAGGATTTATCAGCGCTGCCCGCAATAATCCGGCGCAGGAAAACGACCTGACTGCCGCGTTCCTTAACGGCCACGCAGTAATTTTTGATATGCTCGTCTTCCATATCGGTCAGCTCATGATAATGCGTGGCAAACAGCGTCTTGGCATGAATGCGGTCGCGTATATACTCAATGACCGCCCGGGCAATACTCATACCGTCAAACGTACTCGTGCCCCGTCCGATTTCATCCAGAATAACCAGGCTGTTCTTGGTTGCATACTTCAAAATCTGCGCCACTTCATTCATTTCCACCATAAATGTACTCTGTCCGCTCACTAGATCATCGCTGGCTCCGATGCGGGTAAAAATCCGATCTACCGGCGAAATCACCGCCTCGCGCGCCGGAACAAAACTCCCGACCTGCGCCATCAGCGTCAGCAGCGCCGTCTGCCGCATATAGGTCGACTTACCCGCCATATTCGGCCCGGTAATGATCAAAAGCTCGCTGTCCTTATGATTCAGATGCGTATCATTCGGCACAAAAAGATCCCGCGTCAGAATGCGCTCCACCAGCGGATGCCGGCCGTCTTTGATCTCGATCTCACCATTATCCCGCAAGAGAGGGCGGGTGTAATTGTAACTGCTGGCCGCCTCGGCCAGACTGGCCAGCACATCGGCGACAGCGATGGCATGCGCCGTTTTCTGCACGCTGGTCAGCTGGCCTTTTACCACATCACGCACTTCGGTAAACAAATTATACTCCAGATTGACGATTTTTTCCTGCGCGCCCAGGATCTTGGTTTCAAAGTCTTTAAGTTCTTCGGTAATATACCGCTCCGCATTTGCCAGCGTCTGTTTCCGGATATAACGATCCGGCACCATCGAGGTACTGCTATGCCGCACCTCGATATAGTAGCCAAACACCTTATTGTACCCAATCTTTAAAGATTTAATCCCTGTTTCATTTTTCTCTCGTTCCTCGATCTCCTGCAGCATCTGCTTGCTGTCATGCGAAATCCGGCGATATTCGTCAAGTTCGGCATTATACCCCGGCTTGATCAACCCGCCATCACGCAAAGAAATCCCCGGCTCATCGACAATCGCCCGATCCAACAAATCAACCAGATCGGCATACAAATCAATATTTTCATAAACCGTCTTCAACAACGGCGCCGAAGCGGAAGACAGGCACTGTTTAATACCCGGCAGCGCCTGGAACGAAACCTTCAAAGCGACGAGATCGCGCGCGTTGGCTGCGCCTACTTCCACCCGCGTCAGCAAACGTTCAAAATCATAAATTTCCTTACAGCCATTGCGCAGCGTTTCCCGCAAAGCAAAATCTTTGACCAGCGCATCGACCGCATCCAGCCGCCGGTTAATCGGCGCAATATTTAAAAGCGGATACTCCAGCCATTTTTTCAGCAAACGGCTCCCCATGGCGGTCCGCGTAAAATCCAGCACATCCAGCAAAGTATCCTTTTTGCCGCCGTCGCGCAGATTGCGGGTGATCTCCAGATTGCGCAGCGTATAGGTATCAACCACCAGATTAGAAGACGCATCCAGATACGTCAAACGGTTCAAATGAGATAAATCCGTTTTCACGGTATCATGCAGATAATCGAGCAGCGTGGCCACGGCAGCCTGCGCCAGCAGAGACTCGGGGCGCTGTCCCGCATCAAAATGCTGCACGATCCGGTCTTCAATAGCTGCGGAAACATGATCCCTTTCCGTAAACGAACAACTGGCCATCCGCAAATTGATAAAATCATTTAATTCCTTACGAAAAGACAAGTCGCCGACAATCAGCAGCTCCGGCATCATCAGACGATAGAGCTCATCAAAAACCATCTGCTGCCGATCGGCCCCGTCATAAATTCCGTAAAAACATTCCCCGGTAGAAATATCCGCTCCGGCTAAAGCCACCGTATTATCCTTTTCATAGAGCAAGACAATATAATTATTCTGCGCCGCCTGCAGCGCCGTCTCCGACAAAATCGTGCCCGGTGTAACCACCTTGATGACTTCCCGTTTCGTCAATCCCGGCGCTTTGGGATCGCCGATCTGCTCCGCAATCGCAATCTTATAGCCTTTATTGATTAATTTATTAATATAGCTTTCCGCCGCATGGTACGGAATGCCGCACATCGGCGCTTTCGCCACATCGCCGCTGCGGCTGGTCAGCGTTAGGCCCAATTCCCGCGAAGCAGTTTTGGCATCTTCAAAAAACATTTCATAAAAATCACCCAACCGAAAAAAAAGGATCTCATCCGGATGCTGCTCTTTCGTCGCCAGATACTGCTGCATCATCGGTGTTAACTCCATCTTGAACCCTCCTGCACAAAAAGGGCTGCAATGCAGCCCTTACTCTGTCTGTAACTCGCCTTTAAGCACCCAGGTTTGCGGATGCGTGATACATACATGAACCAGATCGCCTTCCTGTTCCGCCTGATGCGGCCAAAGAACGATCTTATTGGTGCGTGTCCGGCCTGTCCAAACTTCCGGATCTGTATGACTCGGGCCTTCCGCCAGCACTTCCACGGTCTGCCCGCAGTATTTTTCATTGATTTCATAGCTGATTTGATTCTGCACGTCCATCAGACGGTGCAGCCGTTCCTTTTTGCACGCCTCATCAACTTGTCCGTCCATTGTCGCTGCTGGCGTCCCCGAGCGTTTCGAATACAGAAATGTATATGCCGCATCATAGCGAACATCCTGTAAAAACTGCAGCATTTCCTGAAAATCTGCATCGGTTTCCCCAGGAAAGCCGACAATCAAATCGGTCGTGATACTGGCTTGGGGAACTTCCCGCCGGATTTTATCAATCAGCGCCCGATACTGTTCCACCGTATAAACGCGGTTCATTGCTTTCAAAATTCGATTGCTGCCATATTGCACCGGCAAATGGAAATGTTCGCAAATGTGCTTTCCATCCCGGACCGCAGCCAGAACCCGGTCGCTCAGGTCCTTCGGATGCGATGTCATATAGCGGATGCGCTCAATTCCCGGCACCTTGTCAATCCGGGTCAGCAGATCGGCAAAATCCGCCTGCCGATGATCCTTGCCATACGAATTGACATTCTGCCCCAAAAGCGTCACTTCTTTATAGCCCTGCGCCACCGCCGTCTCGACTTCACGAACCACGTCTTCCGGCAGCCGGCTGCGTTCCCGCCCGCGAACATAAGGAACAATACAATACGTACAGAAATTATTGCAGCCGTACATAATTGGAATCCAGGCCGACAGCTTTCCCTGCCGGGCCACTGGAATCCCCTCCGGCAACTCCGTATCGTCGGCCATTACATCCACTACATGCTCATGCACTGCTTCCAGCTTGCGCACCACCTGACCCAGCTCATGAACCTTATTCGTTCCCAGAACAAAATCAATATGCGGCGCCCGCCGAATCAGAGCATCGCCCTCTTTTTGCGCCATGCAGCCCATAATGCCAAAAATCAGCTGCGGATTTTCCGCCTTCAAATGTTTGATTTCCCCGATTTTTCCATACACTTTATCTTCCGCCGACTCACGCACGCAGCAAGTATTCAGTAAAATCAAATCGGCGTCTTCCATGCGTTCCGTCAGCTGATAGCCGATCGTCTGCAGTTGCCCGGCCATTCGTTCCGCATCGGCCTGATTCATCTGACAGCCATAATTTATAAGTTTTAGGAATTTTTTACGCTCCATTATATCGATATATCCCCCTAGCTTCTACCATTCTACTATAGATTATACAGTAATTGAGAAGTCTGTGCAAAATATTTACCGATAAATGAATACAGATTTTTTACGAGCGAAGAAAGGGGCAACCTTGATATCAAACTTTTAAAATCTAAAAAACAGGTGCAATATCACAAAAAATGATATTGCACCCAACGATTATATTACTTTTACCAAATAAATCTGAATGCATATCATGCAACATTAGTGCACTCTTCCCCATAATTTACACACTTTACTTGACAATCCCGATTTGATAATTACTATTTCAGCTGGAGCAACCGATTAATCAAGGCTCGCATATAGACCATATTTGCTTTTATGATATCGCTTGAAGATTGTTCTTTGATATGTGCGATATGTGATTTGTTCACTAAAATCGCTTTCACCCTTCCAATTGAAGAAACTTTCCGCTGGTTTGTTTCCACCTGTAGATTGCAACTGCAAAAAATCACATACTAATTTTATCGCAATTAAAGAAGGCTGCGAGGGATCTTTTCTCAGTTTTTTAGAGTTATCTGTACTTACTTGATTAATCAGACCATTCATCCTATCTCTCAATGCAACAGACATATAGGGACAGTTATGAAAAATCAAAACATACCAAATTTCAATTTGTAAAAATGGTTCTTTCTCCGATATTCTTGACATCTGTCCTTCAACAATTGATTCGACCTTGGCTTCCATCTCATTGAAAAAAGGCTCATAATATTTTGAATACAATAACAGGTTAGCCCATATGAGAGGGTCATTAAGCTTTACTGCCTTTCCTATTAAAACCTCTTCTGTTTTAGCATCCAAAGATATATTATATTCAAGGCAAAAAGGGAACCAGTCACAAATATCAAATAAATTCCCCGACTGGAACACAAACGAATATCGCTGTATTATTTTGTTTAATTTAGTCCGTGCATTACAATCATTTTTGAAATTAACTTCACCGTTCATATATGTAATTATCGAAATAAGTTTTCTTGTTTGGTCAAACGATGAATAAAATGCATATATAAATAATGCTATATCCAATAAAAGTAAGGCTCTCCCAAAACCCTGTTTGTTAAATAAAGTATAGTTATTCTTTTTTTTACTTATGTTGTTAAGAAGCGTGGACAAAAGGAATGATACAATTGTTCGTCTGTCGTCCTGATGCGTTTTCATAAGAACTGCAATTTCATCTTTTAGTCTATCAACTGAAATAAAGTCTGTTTTAACAAGAAAACGCTTGTCGGCCGGAAGCTGCTCATAATCAACTTTTTTCCCCTGATAAAAGAATTTTCCAATTATATCAGAAAGTACTCTCGTCTTTTCAAGCCATTCTTTAGGGAGACAAGGCGTGTTACCTTTCTTTAACTTCAATTCGTTTAATCGTAACAAATACCGCTTACCAATCAATCTGTATTTTTCAATTATTTTGTCTATTTTCTCATACTCGTTCGCAAATATGAATATATCGTCAACATATCTAAATGCAGAATAATCCTTCCCATGTATAATCCCTTCATTCAATAGGGCAAGCATTATTTCACGATCAATCTCTTGAAGCAATACTTCGGCAATCATCCTTGAAAATTCAGGACCAACAACAAGACCATTTGATGAACGACCATTAATGTTTTGTAAGATGCGATCTATCGTTATAAATAGATGTGAGTTCTTTGCTTCCTTGCTATCAACAACATTCCGCTCAATAATCCAAGTATAGGCATGAGTATAAATGCTATCAAAACAGGATTTATAATCCATTTTAGCATAATATTTAAATTTAAAATTGCACATCCGCCAAATTTGAGAACCTGTAAACGCATTAATTGATTCAAACGGCGAAATCTTGAAATAATTTCCTGTTTGCTGTATTACACCTCTACCAACCCGGTGTGACTGTCGCTGAAAATACTGAGTGACTTTTTTTTCTTTGGCTTTGTAAAACAGATCAGTACTTTTTTTGTGATAGCGAATTGAAAAGCAATGCTTTTTATCAAAAAAATCCAAGATATCCTTTTGGTAGCATTCCATAAACAAAAATAAGTTCAAAGCGGCAAGAGGCTGCACAATACTCATTTCACGCATGGTATCTGTTCCCTTAAGGATGTTATATTTTAGAGGTTTTGTACTCCAACTATTCTCAAACATAACACAGTTGGCTTTTGCCTTATTCTCTTTCAAGTTTTCAATAAGTTTAAAAACCTTTTTTTGTTGCTCTTTTCCTAAAAGGAACGAATAAAATGGAATAAATGAAAAAAGTTCCGATAGTTCAACGGGGAGCAAATCTGTCAAGATAAAATCCATTCGATTTCTTTCTATTCCGTTCCATCCCATTGACTTTTTCCTCCGTTTTGTTTATTATGAGAGTGCAAGTTGAATTCGCTTGCAGTGCGGTCACGCACACACATCATCGGCACATTGCCTGGGTAACCGACATTGTGTTTAGAGCATAGCTACGGCAAATGTTCCGAAGCGGCAAGGGAAACCTTGCCGCTTCGACATTTAGTATCCAACTTTAACTTTAATCAGGTAATCCCTTACTAAAGTACCATAGCCCCGCCTTTTTCCATTGCTATCAAAATTGCTTATACTAATTTGGCTACACAACTTCATGAGTGAATTGTAATCATATCCAATATGATCCACAAGTAGAATCGTTTTATTAGACTTCATGTTTTCAAACAGATTATATCCCGATGATGCCTGAGCACCCGTGAGAAAATAAGGCTTTGTAATCCCTGCCCGCGAAAAAGCATCGTCAATCATGTTTTTTAAAAACACTTCTGTATCATTGTGAACGAGATTTGTCCCGAGCAAATATCGTAATTCTCCATAGTTGGATATGAACCCTTTAACTTTCCATACATTTGATTGAAACCGCTTGTTAAGATATACTTCTCTTGATGAAAACGCAGCAATCCTATGACGTAGCAACTCCAAATTATTAAAGTCTGTGTGAACCGGATTTGTATAACACCAGATAAGTTTATCAATGCGCTTGTTGTATTTGTCGCGCTTAGCCCGAGTTATCCCATATTTTATATCAATTTTGTTCTTGTTGCCAGAACTGTTAAGTGAAAACCAAAATTCGTATCCAAGGTAGTCCATTGACGTGGGTATGTCAGAAATTGCCCGCCTTGAAATATATCTGAATTTATTGTCGTTAAACCTAGTTTTACACTTTGTCTTAAAATGAATTGTATTATCATGAAACACATTCCGAAGTATCGTTTGCAAAATAATCTTTATCTTGTCTTCGTCCATATGCTCATTTAGTATTAAAACACTATCATCGATATAGCGTTCAAAGAAAAGAATGCCATTTGACATAAACACTTTTCGAATGGCATCATCAAAGTGCTTTGCGGCAATTTCTGCCATTGCATTTGAAGTATTGAAACCAGCATAAGTGTATCTTGTTTTATATGCGAAATTTTTGATCAAATCAGTTTCAAACCGGTTAAAAAGGTTTGCTTTCAAAAACTTCTCAAACACATAAGTTGCAGAGACGGAATTGAAATAATCTTTGAAGTCAAATTTTATAATAGTAAAATCAGACATTTGTTTCACGGCCGACAAAACTTCAAAAAGCGATTTGACTGTTTTATTCCGGTTTGGATACTTTACTTTAAACGTTCTGTCTAGTATCTGTTTAATACATTGGCATAAGACATTTTCCGTAGAGTATAAACCCGGAAAGACTTTGACAAACCGTTTTTTTTCATTCTGGTTTAATACAATTGAATTGGAAACAGAAAAATCATATTGAGAGTCGGCTAGTGAACTTTTCACTGTGGCAACAATAAGATCAAGCTCTTCTTGGGATTTTGTTGTTTGTGTATCTGAGGCAGCTTGATGTCGTACTGCTCTTTCAATTTCCCTTTCAAACTGCATATCAAAATCCCCCCAGATCGTTGCTGTACCCTTGTTGCGACTGTGTCAAAGCTTGTCCTGTCACGACACAGCCCACTTGTCTAATACCTAAATTATAGCACCAATATTGTCGTTGTGCTATTTATTTTGACAAAGTAACTTCGTGTCATTTAAACCAAAAAGGCCGCAGTACAGGTACAAAACATTAAGCAGCCCCCTTAACTGAACAAAGACTTCCCTATTATTTAAATCTATTTTATCTGCTGCCTTTTCATTCCGCAGGCCCTCGGTGATACGTACCTAAAACCGAATTGTTCATAGAGTTTATCCGCCGGTTTCTTGGCTATCAGACAAACGTAAGCGTATTCATCGGTATGCTGCGTCAAATAAGTATCAATTTCATGCATAATGACTTTACCGTACCCCCTGTGCTGAAACTCCGGATCGACCATAATGTCAGAGATAATATACGTTATACCGCCGTCGCCAACAATACGGCCAAATCCGATCATTGTGTCTTTCTCCCATAACGAAACAATAAACAGCGAGTTTTTAAGCGCAGTTTCTGCTTTTTCTGCATCTTTAATGCCCATATGTGTTTTTAGGCGTAATGCAAGATAATCCGCGGCTAGCGGAATCGTGTGCCGTATATCCATGTTTCAGCTCCTTAATAGATAATTTCCCCATATGCATCGATACATTAAGCAATGATCAAGCATTATAAATCAACCCAATTCTAACACAAATGGTACTTCTCGTAAACGGGGCGTTTTTCTCGCACCTGAGTAACGTGGGGAGCTTCAACTACTAAAACGCTTCATGAACTCACCCATAAAAAAAGCAGTACCGTTTGATCGGTACTGCCAAAAGATTAATACTCTTCAAATATACGTTGAATCTCAGCCGGATCCTTTGTCTTTGTCAATGCCAGCATCAGTAAAACCCGCGCTTTCTGAGGATTATGCATCATCGCTGCCACGAACCCCGCCTCTTTGAATTGCTTGGTTTCAGTTACCAGACCGGAGCCGGTTCTAGATGCAGTGACCACCACCACACCTTTTTTTTGGGCATTTTTAAGACTTTGCATCGTCGCCGCCGGCATATTCGCATGTCCAACGCCCGCATTGATGATGCCTTGGGCTCCAGCGGAAACTGCGGCGTCAATTAAAATCCCATCTGACCCAAGCGTCGTATAATTAACATCAACACGCGGCAAGGTCGTTAAATTGGACACATCAAATTCTGTCTGCGATGTATGTTTTTTCAATGGCACGGAAACAAAAAACGGCTTTGAATTTTGCATATAACCAAGATAGCCTGTATCCGGACATTTAAAGGTAGCAACATTGGTTGTATTGGTTTTTGTCACACCAAACGCGCTGCTGATCTGATCATTCATACATACCATAACGCCTTTGTCTTTAGCTTCCGGACTTGCTGCCAAAGCAACTGCATTGGCTAAATTCAGGGGGCCGTCAGCGCTTAAGCCCGTAGCGGGACGCATAGAGGCGACCAGCACAACCGGCTTATCACTTTTCACGACCAAATTCAAAAAATATGCCGTTTCTTCCAGCGTATCCGTTCCATGGGTGACCACAATGCCATCAATATCCGGAGAAGCTAACAATTCATTGATACGCTTCGCTAAAGTCAGCCAATTAGAAATGCTAAGTTTGGAGCTGCCAACATTGAAAACTTGTTCGCCGGTGATATTTGCAAATTTTTCAATTTCCGGCACAGCATCAATCATCGCTTGAATTTCCAGATGCTTCATTCCAGCCGCCGTCCCGTAATCCGTAAGGGACAAACTATTGGCTCCACGGCTGGCTATCGTCCCGCCGGTCGCTAAAATCGCAACATTAGGTTTAGTAGACGCAGCCTGTACAGATTGAGGCAATACCATCACCGTGAACAGAAGAAACATCATATTCAAAGTTAACATGATCATTATTTTTTTCATACAAATCCCTCTCTTGCCGCAGTTTATTTTCAATACGATTTTATACTTAAAATAACATCAATAACAAAAAAACGACCTCGTCTTGCTTACCGCAGGTCAATAGATCCCCGTCCATTTTCTACCTGAATATTTGTATGATATTCCGCCGAAAGCGACTGTAAATCCTGTAAGATTTTCTCGCCATGCACTGGTTCCGCTATCATCGGACGCCCTTTACGAGAACGCTGTTTCTCAAAACCAAGACTCAAGGGAACAATATCTACTTTATCGATTCTTCCTGCGGTTACATTAAAAGAAACCATAACCGACTCAAAGACCTTTTGATTGGCGGCCAAACCAGTGGTGCCGTTGTGGCTGCGGGCATCAAAGCCATCAGACGGAGTATTCAGGCTGCCCAGTCCATAAATATCATAAAAATCAGCGGGCTGACGCTCTACAGAATCATTTTGAATGATAAAATCGCCTAAGCTATAAAAAATTGGCTGGTTTTTATAAATTTCAATTCCGCGAAGTATATGCGGCCCATGTCCCAGGTAGGCATCTACGCCGCGATCAATGCAAAAATGCGCAAAATCCCGGGCAAAATCTGCCGAAGCATTTTTCTTGCTTCCCTTAAACTCATGAACATGGTGACTCAGCAAGACAACATCCGCCTGACGTTTGGCTTCTTGAATCGCTTTTAAAATGCGCGCCGCATCTCTTTCGTTATAAGTTGTAACCGTTCCGGCATCCCCTGGTTCAAAGCGAATGTTGCCGATCGCAAAACCAGCCTCCGGTTTTGCAAACCCTTCTTTTTCTAACTGCATTCTGCGCGCATTGACATCGGTTTTAGCAATAATTTTTTTCAGTTGTGCAATGTCTTCTTCCGGCAGATAATGAATGGTCTGAAAACGCAGCATATTGATGCCCGGCCGCCCCAATGTATCAGGACGTTGCTCACCAGCCATATGCCAGTCCTTGCCGGTCGAGCAAACGCTGATTAATGCTGCCCGTCCTTCTGGGACATCCAGATATTGCGGTTGACAGGCCTCGGCCAGATTGTGTCCCGCCCCGGCATGAATACACTCTGCTTCATCCAAATGCCGTAAAGTCGTCAAAAGCCCGTCCTGCCCCCAGTCCAATGCATGGTTTGTAGCGCAGGCATACATATTAAAGCCCAGCCAGTTTAAATCCTTGATGACCGGCGGACGTGCTGCAACCCAGGTTCCGCCACTCACAGCCGAAGGAGAAACCTCAAAATCATGAACCTGAAGCTCAAAATTGGTAAATCGGACATCCTTATCTTCCATATATTGTTTTAAGGTTAAACAAGCTTTATCATTACGCGGTAAACGCTGGGTCAACAAAGAATCTCCTGTAGCTACAATTGAAATAGACATCTCATTTTCCCCCTATTCTTAATAAGCAGATCAAACTTTTCAACGCATGGAAACGGACAATCCGTCCTATTGAGCACTTTTCTTTCCTTCTTCATAAACTTCCGTGATCAGCGCCTTGACCAAATTGCCAGCCATAATTAAATCAGCAACCACCAGCTGTTCTTCCGACGTATGATTGTTTGAATAGCCGACGCTCAAACCAACGGCTGGTATTCCATGAAAGTTGAAATGATTACCGTCCATACCGCCGCCGCCGGCGCCGCAGCATGGCTGAATACCTAAACTTTGCAAAGCCTTGGTAGCGGTCTGAACCACTGGTTCCTGTTCCGTCAGAGAAAAAGTATGATACAGCAGCTGAACCTGAACATCAATTTCTGTCTGATATTCCTGCGCCGTATCCGCAAATATTTTTTTCATTTCTTGAAGGTAAGCATCCAGTTCCGCCGGTTTTGTACTGCGCACTTCTCCCAAAATCTCTACAGCATCACAGACCACATTGGTACTGCTGCCTCCGTGAAAAGAACCAAAATTGGAAGTTGTATACGGCGTGATACGCCCCTCTCGCAAGCGGCTAATGGCAGTTGCCGCCACCCGAATCGCGCTCAACCCTTTTTCTGGCTCATTTCCCGCATGCGCACTGCAGCCTTTTACCCGAACCTGAACTTTACATTTGGTCGGCGCCTGCAAGATGACGCGGCCAATGCGCCCCGGAGCATCGAATACATAGGCGCGGCGCGCTTTCAGACAGGAAAAATCCAAACAGCCTGACCCCGCTACGCCAACTTCTTCACAAACAGAAAAAACCACTTCAATATCACCATGCGGAGAGTTGTCGGCGATAATCTGCCGCAAGCCGTCCAAAATAGCACTAACTCCCGCTATATCATCAGCCGCTAAGATTGAACTTCCATCACTTCGTAAAATCTCGCCATCTTCAGTCAGCACCGGATGAATACAGCCGGGATTATGAACCCGATCCATATGAGCCGACAATAAAATAGCGGGGATATCGTGCTCACCCGGCAACCGGGCAATGATATTACCTGCCTTCCCCTGCAATTTTTCCCCGGCATTATCTTCAAAAACCGACAAGCCCATGCCAACCAATTTATATTTCAAAACATCAGCAATTTTTCGTTCCTCTCGTGATTGAACTGGAATTTTAACCAACTCTTCAAATTCTTTTACAATAGTTGTCCGCATTTTACGCTCTTTTCCTTCCCTGATTGTCTACGTTATATTGAATTACATAAATTTCATCAGTATACCAATAAAAGGCCAATGGCAACAATCATCGCAGCCAACATGGCCAGACTATTATATTTCATAATATCTAAAGGATTGACCTTGGCTATGCCCGCGCAAATAATGACGCAACCAGCCACTGGAGAAAGAGACCGTCCAATCCCTCCGGACAAAACCGCTATAGCTCCCATATTCATGACATGCATCCCAAATTGTTCCGCATGTATGCTAACAGCTTTATTGAAGGCAATTGCCGCCGCCTCTCCGGACCCGCAAATAATAGCCATAATAAAAGGTCCGGCAATCGCCGCCAATTTTGCAATGGCTGGCGAAGTAGTCATAAAATCGATTAAAAGTTTTATCAGCCCCAGAGCTTTTAATCCGGCAACAAAAACATTTGCCGTGATAATCAATCCAAAAATATTGCCAAAAGAATCTCCCATGCCCTTAAAGAAATCTTTGGTCACTTGTTCCGGATTGGCCCGCCGCACTAACAAAATCACGAATGCGCCAATAATCATAGCATGTGATACCGGCATTTTAAACATAGGGAAAATTCCGGTACTGCCAAGACAAAGCAGCAGCAACGGCAGTAAAGGAAGAATCGCGTACATATAATTGACTTGAAAAGAGTCCTCTGCTATATCCGATGTTGATTCCTCTGTCAGCAAGGCCGCATTTTTCTTTTTCATCCGCCATGCCATAAGCATCAACACCAGCGAACTCGCTAACACGGACGCCAGCAAAGGAACGGCCACCATTGAGACAAACTCCATCGAAGACTTCCCCGCCAATTCCGCCACCATGGTAGGATGCACATGCCCCGGGTTCAAATTGCCGCCATACAAGCCCGCCAAAACAGCGGCTGCCGCAATTGGCGCCGGAACGCCAGCCGAAATAAGTAACGGAATCAAAATAACTCCGACGGCGGCCGAAGTGCCGGCCGCACTGGGAATGGCAATATTGACAATGGTTGTTGCAAAAGCTACGCCGACCACTAAAAATGGCCCCATACGACGCAGCACCTTTACAAAAACTGCAATTAAATGCTTATCGCAGCCAGTAGCCTTAACGACCGTAGCAAATCCCATACTGGTAATAATGACCTCAAACAACGTATTTTGTTTCATTGACTTAGAAAATTCTGCCAAAGCTCCTGCCGGATCGCCGGCAATAGCCACCAGCAAAAGCCCGGCGCCAAATAAAACCATGCGCGGCTCATAGCGTTTTGCAAGGAGATACAGCATCCCACAGATAACCAAAAAACCCAGTACCAATTGCATAACATCATTCCCTTCAATCGTTAACATTTTAAGCTTATTTTCGGTCACGACCTTAAAATGAGTATAGCATGGCCTTGATTATTTGTACAGAAAAATCTGTATTAATTCAATAAAAAAAATAGAACAAGGCATTAATCTTGTCCTATTTTAATCGCATATAAATTTTTGGGCCGTCCACGAAGCCCTGGATTATCTTTTCCCGCTACCACAGCAATACCGGCTTCCTCAAGCTGCGTAAGAATCCGACGAGCACTGCGCGGTAAAATATGCAGATAACGAGCCAACTGCTGAGCGCTCAGCAAGGGACTTCGCTGTTTCTGAACTATGGCAGCGATTTTCCCTAAAGTTTTACTGTTGATGGATGTTTTTTGACTCATTTTAAGCAGATCATCGGATATAGACATATAAGTCAGCTGTTCATTTTTTCCCAACGGACCCGTAATCATCTGCTGATCCGAGTAGACCATCCAGCTTCCCCTGCCGCAGCGCGAAGCCTGCTGTAAGGCCAATACTGCATGCAGTTCCGCCTGACTGGCCGACAGTCCAATGCCAATGCCGCAGGCAATCAGTTCTTCTTCCTGAAAACCAAACTTTCCCATATCCGGCATGACAGTAAACTGTTTTGTAATGCCGCTCAACATCCCACGTGTCGTAAAAACAAAGAAGCGTCCTTGGCCGGCAGGTTTCAGCGACCCCTGAATACTCATCGCATACGCAATTAACTTCTGCGTCAGCTTAATTTCTTCATTGTACATCTCATCCGCAGAGTAAATTTTCTCCGTATGCCGCAGCATATCAAATTCAAAAACCTGTACTGCTATTTGCGCATCGCGTACAATTTGCAAATCAAATTCTCTCAGCATATTAAAAAACATACTGCGAATGCTTAAGCGGACCGGCAAAACACGAAAAACCGGCATTTTTCTTTTTTCCAGCAGTGTCTGCACCGCCCCTATACAAGTAACGGCCGCTTTGGTTTTTCCCTGTTTCCAAAAAGCATAATGCCGATCAGCAATTTCTTCCACGCTTTTATAGGCAGAAGAATCAACATAGGAAAACAAGCCTTCATATATAATACACATCTCTTCAAGTCCCCGAATAATATCTTTATATGGTACTGTATCAAAACTTAAGTCTGACACCTGTAGTTTATGCATATAAAAGATACGGCACAATACTTTAAAAAGGCTGGCACCTCTATAGGGAACATAAAATACCGGTTGCGGCGGTTTAATTTTCGTTTGTACAAAAGCATATTCCTGCTGCCCTAATAAAAGCCACATATCCATTTTTATGGCAAAAGCATTCATGATGGGAGTAACTTGTTCCAATGACTGCACCTCAAAATACTGTGGAGAAAAATCAGGGTACTCCTTGCTGATTTCCCGTACAATTGCCAAACAGCTGGCATCTCCTACGACGCCCAAATGAATATTCACCTTATCACCCCTTATATATGTGTCCCTGTCCTCCTAATCCACTCTAGTAGTATACAATAATTGAGCGGTCTATGCAAAATCAAAATATTTTATAACGGCATCACCAACATGCCGTTTATCGCTTCTATAATCGTTTTTCCGCGATTACAGTCCGCATCCGGCGAATATTTTTCCAGTAGCGATCCGGCATTTTCATGGCAATGCCGGTATAGAGAATATCGGTAATCGCCATGTGAATGAGCCGCGACGCTACCGCCTCGGAGCGGTAATGCACCTCACGCCCCATGCCCGTCAGGGAGATATCGGCCATCTTGGCCAGACTGGACTGTGCGTAACTGGTGATAACGATAATCTTTGCTCCGGTGCTTTTCGCAATTTTAATGGTTTCCAACAAATCAATCGTAGCCCCCGTATGCGATACGGCAATCACCACATCTTCCGGCGTCAATAAGGATGCCGACGTCACTTGCTGGTGATCATCGGCATACGCCTGCACCACCAGCCCGAAACGCAAAAACCGTGTCTCAATATCACGGCAGACTGTAGCTGAATTGCCAAAACCATAAACGGCAATGCGCCGCGCCTTCACCAGACATTCTACCGCCTGGCCGATCGCCTGAAAATCCAGCAGTTTCAACGTGTCCTGCAGCCCGTCGGTAATATTCTGAAACACCTTGCCCGCCAGCATCTCATAAGAATCTTCCGGATAAATATCCTGATAACGCTCATCCCCTTCCGAGGCAAGTTCAGCCGCCAATGCAATCTTCAAGCCTTGCAGACCGCTGAATCCCAGTTTTTTACAGAACCGAGACACCGTAATCTCCGAACTCTTGGTATGTCCCGCCAATTCTGGTATTGTTTCATCCATAATTTTATCTGCATGTTCCATGATATAATCAGCGATACGCTGTTCCGATTTCGTAAGACCATGATAAACACTGCGCAGCATAGGAAGTTGGTGCTTCAAATGTGCCATCCTCTTTTATTCCTCCTCATCATTGCTATCTCTGTCATTATACCAAAAAATCCTGTTCACCGGGAAACTTTCCCGTGAACAGGATTTTTCTCAAAACGGCTCAGGCAATGAACGCCGAAATAGCCAGAACGCCAATCAGCCCCATAACCGAGATAATCGTCTCTAAAGCGCACCAAGTGCGAACCGTCTCTTTGACCGTCAAGCCGAAAAACTCTTTAAAAAGCCAAAATCCCGGATCATTCGGCGGGCTGATGATAAGGCTGCCGGCGCCGGTAGCCAGAACCATGAGTTCCGGGCTGACGCCGGTTACGGCAACAATCGGCGCGGCAATGCCGCCGGCAGTCAAGGCCGCCACCGTAGCCGAACCGCAAGCAACACGGATTACTGCGGCTACCAACCATGCCAGAATCAATGGAGAAAGGTCGGAATGAGCGGCGAGTTCGCCGATATATTTACCCACACCGCTGTCAATCAAAATCTGTTTCAATGCACCGCCGCCGCCGACGATCAAAAGAATCATGGCGATGGTCAGAACCGCGCTCTCCACCGTTTTCATGACTTCCGGCAGCGTCTTGCCGCGGGCCAGGCCAAAGGTATAAATGGCTGTGGCGACGGCAATCGTCAAAGCCATATCCGGCGTTCCCAAGAAGGTCAGCACCTGATAAACTCCGCTGGCACTCGGCAAGGTCAGCTTGGCAATAGCCGAGGCGGCCATAAGAACAACCGGAACCAGCGCCGTGCAGACAGAAATGCCAAAGCCCGGCATTTCGTCGTCCTTAAATACGGTCGGCGTATAAAGGCCCTCCGGAATCTCCGGATGCAAATCTTTTGTTGTATTGCAGAACAACGGCCCGGCCACAATGGCAGTAGGAATCGCAATAATCGTGCCATAAACTAATGTCAGACCAATATCGGCATTATAAATGACCGAAATTGCCGTTGGGCCCGGATGCGGCGGTAAAAAACCATGCGTAACCGAAAGAGCCGCCGCCATTGGAATGCCTACCTCTAAAAGCGGGATGTCAGCAGAAGCCGCAATCGTGAATACCAATGGTATCAGTAAAACAAAACCGATTTCATAAAACAAAGCAATACCGACAATAAATCCGGTCAGGCAAACAGCCCATTTTACCTTTTGACGGCCAAACACATTGATCAGCGTGGTGGCAATGCGCTGCGCGCCGCCGCTTTCCGCCATGAGCTTGCCCAAAATAGCGCCAAAAGATACGACAATAGCCAGCCCGCCTAAAGTTCCGCCCAACCCTTTTTCAATCGTTGGAATAATCTGCCCCACCGGCAGGCCTTCGGCAAACCCAACAAGCCCTGCGACCAGCAGCAGTGAAAGGAAATTGTTCAGCTTCACTTTCACAATCAGAAAGAACAACGCCAGAATCCCAATTGCTAAAATAACTAATGGCATTTTTACTCCCCCTTTGTTAATAAAAATTTAGTCCTTATTTTGTATAATGCTCCTGCCATTCATGATGGAAAGAACCTTCCCGGTCCACGCGCTGATAGGTGTGCGCGCCAAAATAATCGCGCTGCGCCTGAATCAGATTGGCTCCTAGATGAGGGCTGCGGAAAGCATCCATATACTCCACGGCATTGACCAGCGCCGGAACCGGAATCCCCTGTTGCAGCGCCAACCCGACGATTTTCCGCAGACTCGGCAGATTCTCATGAATTTTCGTCTGAAAAAACGGATCCAGCATAATATTTGTCAGCTTGGGCTGCCGCTGATACGCTTCCGTAATTTTATTCAGAAACTCTGCCTGAATGATACAGCCTGCCCGGAAGATAGAAGCAATCCGGCCCAGATTCAGGTCCCACCCATAAAGATCGGCGGCCGAACGATACAAAGCAAAGCCCTGCGCATAAGCAGCAATTTTTCCGACATAGAGACTGCGGCGAACATCCTCTAGGAAAGCTGCGTCCGTATGAATCTTGGCTTCTGCAGTTGGGAAAAGCGCCGCCATAGAACGACGTTCCTCCACTGCGTTTGACATGACGCGAGAATTGCAGGCGGCCGTGATCATGGAGGTATTGACCCCCTGTTTCATCGCCTGTATGCTGGTCCAGCGGCCTGTCCCCTTTTGTCCGGCGCTGTCAACAATTTTATCGATGATCTGACCACCCGCCGCATCGTCCGGTTCGGCAAAAATATCCGCGGTGATGCCGATCAAAAAACTTTTTAATTCCCCTTGATTCCACTCATGAAATACATCGGCAATCTTTTGATTTTCGGTGCCGCCGACATGTTTCAGCAACAGATAGCTTTCAGCAATCAGCTGCATATCCGCATATTCAATTCCATTATGGACCATTTTGACATAATGGCCGGCACCATCACTGCCGATATAAGCGCAGCAAGGCTCGTCATCGGCTTTGGCTGCCACGGCTTCATAAATAGGCCGCACCGCCTCATATGCATCAGCGTCGCCGCCGGGCATGATACAAGGTCCGCGGCGAGCGCCCTTTTCACCGCCGGAGATACCAACGCCAAAATAGCGGATGCCTTCGGCTTTTAAAAGATCGTGCCGGCGGCGAGTATCCTCAAAAAACGAATTGCCGCCGTCCAAAATCATATCGCCCTCTTCTAACAAAGGGACCAGCTGCTCAATCATGGAATCCACCGGATTACCCGCCATAATCAAGAACATGATTTTACGCGGTTTTTTTAAAGCAGCGACAAATTCTTTCAGATCAAAAAAACCATGCATATGTTCATGCGGATGGTCCCGCATAACTTTTTCCGTTAAATCCGGCGTATAGTTGTAACAAGCCACGTCAAATCCGTGATCTGCCATATTTAAGGCCATATTACTGCCCATGACCGCCATGCCGACCATTCCGATATCCATACATTTCATTCTTATCATTTCGCTCCTTTACATTCTCTTTTGATAGGCAACGATATCAGAAAATTCCGGTTGCAGTTTCCAATATAGACGCTCAAAGATTCCATAAAGTTCCTGATACGTCTGCACATTTTCGGGAATTGGATGATAAATTTTTTTCGGTTTTACCAGTTCAGCCGTATCGCTGATCCCCTTTAACCGTCCGCTGGCAATAAAACCAAGCACCGCCGCGCCAAACGCTGCGCCTTCACTGTTGTCGGGCAAAGTCAGTTCCTGATTCAGCACATCGGACAAAATCTGCAGCCAAAGCTCGGATTTTGTAAAGCTGCCGCTGACGCGAATATCCTTTAGTTCGCCAAATTCCTTCAAGGCCATCAAAACGGCGTTCATACTGTAGCAAACGCCCTCCATCGTAGCCCGAATCATATGGGAACGGCTATGATTTAACGACAGTCCGAAAAACAAGCCGCGCAGTTCTGAATTCCAATAGGGGGCGCGCTCGCCGGTAAAGCAGGGCAGCATGATAAGCCCCTCGGCTCCCGGAGCAATATGGGCCGCCTTCATGGTCATGAGATCATAGCCGTCCACATCCAGATTTTCCAGATGCGTTTTTGTATAGTGACAAATTTTATCCCGCACCCAGCGGAGAATCATGCCGCCATTGTTGATAGCCCCGCCGGCCACCCACATATCATCCGTCAGATTATAGCACCACGTGCGCATCCTGGGATCGGTCATCGGCTTGGAGGTCAGCATCCGCAGCGCGCCGCTGGTACCAATGGTAGCGCTGAGCTGCCCCGGATGAATTGCCCCGATGCCTACATTGACCAAAACGCCGTCCGTAGCGCCAATAACGACCGGCAAACCCGCCGGCAGCTTCAGTTTATTAGCCTCTTCCCGCCGCAGAGATGACTGATACGTAGTCGATACCAGCGGCGGCATTTGCTCCTTTTTCAAGCCGGCATATGACAGGATCTCTTCATCCCAGTCCATATCGGCTTCATTGTACATACCGCTCGTACTGGCCGTCGAATGATCCAAAACCCATTCGCCGGTAAGCCCCCGGAAAATATAATCTTTTAAAGAACCGACATAATGTACCTGCCGGAATACTTCCGGTAAATTCTCGCGCAACCACAAAACTTTCAGCAGCGGATAGCAGGCATGAATAGGACAACCCGTTTTTTCATAAAAACGACGGCAAAGCTTTTCATCTTTTTTCATTTCCCGAACAATGCCGGCGCTGCGGCTGTCAGCCCAGGTCTGCATATCCATCAAAGGTTCGTAGGACGTATCCAAACCGGCAAAACTATGCATCACGGTGCTCAAAGCAATGCCGGCCAGAACCCGGTTCTTATACCGCAGTTGCTCGGCAGTTTCAGCAACCACTTTTTCTACCGATTCAAAAATCTGCAGAGGATTTTCTTCCGCCCAGTCCGGATGCGGCGTCAGCAAAGGATAAAACGCTTCGGCCGAACAGACGCTGTTCCCATTCATGTCATAGGCAATGGAACGAACGCCGGTAGTCCCCACATCCACGCCAATCCAGACTTCTAACTTCTGGCTTTGAATATTCATTATCATTTCCACCTTTCAAAATGACATATCCTTTTCATGGCACTATCGTAGCACAGTGCCAGTCATTTTGCAATATATTTTTCTTTTAATTTAATATTTTTTGATAGTTTAATACCATTTTATGACGCGCAAAAAAAGGCAAAAAAAGACGATTCCGTCAAAACCGGAATCGTCAACAGAAACTAGATACATGTATGGGCATACCGCTGCTCCATCTGCAGCAAATGTTCTTTCACCGGGAGTCCCAATGCATATCCGGTCAAAGAACCATCGGCGCCGATTACACGATGGCAAGGTATTAGAATTGGCAGCGGGTTGCATTTATTCGCCATTCCCACTGCTCGGGCGGCATTGGGATTTCCCACCCGCTCGGCAATCTGACGATAACTGCAGGTTTCGCCATAGGGAATTTCTGTCAGGGCCTGCCAGACCTTCTTTTGCCAGGGCGTCCCCGTCGCTACATACGGCAGCGTGAACGTTCGCCGCCGCCCGCAAAAATATTCGTTTAATTGCTGCGCCGCCTCGCGCAAAACACCGCTTGCCGGCGCGCCGCTCACAGACGGCGGCGTCGTCGGAAAAAGCTGTATTTCTGTGAGCTGCTGGTTACTTTCCGTCAGCAGCAGCCATCCTAGCGGCGTTGTCAAACAAAACTGACTCAATTGTTTTTCACCCTCATCTGCTGAACCAGGACCGCATCTTCATGTTCCAGCGTTTTCGCTTCTTTCAATTTTTCATTTGCATCCCGAATCGTAACCGCCTGTTTATCGTCCATCCAGGCCGCGTATCCCTTGGCATAGGCAATGCGCAAATCACAGATGTGCAGCCGCAGCCGATGCAGCGACTGTGCCGACGGCGGCACATCGACGGCAGACAAATCTTCCTTACGCTGATTCCAATCCGCCATAATCTCGTTCAGCATGATATCCTTGAGTTCCTGCCGAGTGCTGTTACTCCCCAGACTGCCCGAGCGCAGTACATCGGCCAGTTTTTTATCAGCCGCCCGCACGACCTTATCATGCTGCGCCACAATCGCCGCCGTCGCATCCACATATTCAGCCAGATGTTCCCGCCGAGCCTTCATGACAAAAACAACAAATTCATGAAAATTTGTAATCTCCGAAGCCCGCCAAATACCAGCATCCGTGCGTACAAACTGAACTTCCAGCACGAACTCCTCATCAGCTTCCTTCTGGAATACCCGGACGCCTACAGTGGCAATACCGGCATCCTTGTCCACGCCTACATAATCAATCTTTTGAAAGACCGTCTGCTTCAGACCGGACTTACTTAAAACTATATCGGAATCAATCGGTATCCCCTGATCAACCGACTTTGAAGCATCATTCGTCCATTCGCCTGACTCGACATAATGATTGATAATCCCCTTAAAACTCATCACCAGAGGCGCCTTAAACATTTTGGAAAAACCGCTGACCGCCACGCGAGCCTCTTCGGATAAAGGCCGCTCGGAATCAATCAGTCCATCCATCAGAGCATCGCAGGAAGTGTTCAAAAGGTGATCCAGATCAACATATTTTTGAAACCGTGCCATATCATGTTTGGTGACCGCGCTCTGTATCATCCGAATGGAATAATCCGGAGTTTTCGTATAATACGAAAAGTACCATACCGAAGCCGCCGTCGCGACGAATAAGAGAATAACTGCCGCCAGCAGCAATCGTATCTTTCCTTGTTTTGATAAGCGGTGCATCATATTCTTCAATCCCTTCCCCAAAAGAGCACGAACTCCTTGACCAATTCCCCGTTTCTATCATTATGCACCCAAGGCATTGATTTCGCAAGGGCCTAAAGACTATACACAGCAAATTGTCTGTCTAAAACGCCTTTTCAATAACGCCGCCGCCCAACACATGATCCTCGGCATAAAAAACGACCGACTGTCCCGGCGTAACTGCGCGCTGCGGAGTCGCAAACGAAACCCGCACCCGATGATCCGGCAAAGGCGAGATCAATGCCTTGCCCTCCTGTTTCCCATAGCGGATTTTCACCGCCGCTTCCATCGGATGACATAAAGTATCCATTTCGATCCAGTTCAGATCGCCGGCAATCAGACCCTCTGCAAAAACATCCTGATTCTCGCCCACGACGACCTGATTGCGCGCCATGTCCAGACGAACAACATAAAGCGGTGTAGCCGCTGCAATCCCCAGTCCCCGTCGCTGACCGATTGTATAAAGCGGCACCCCGTTATGCCGTCCCAGCACCTTGCCCGAAACATCGACAATATCCCCCGGATGCAGACAGGATGGACAATGCAGCCGCAAATAAGATGCATAATCATCATCCGGAATGAAACAGATTTCCTGACTTTCCGGTTTATGCGCTACCGGCAAATGCAGTTTTTCCGCCAGCTGCCGTACTTCCGGTTTCGTATAAATACCTAAAGGAAATAAAAAATGCGCCAGCGATGATTGCGTTAAATGATATAAAACATAAGACTGATCCTTATTTTTATCAATGCCCTTCAATAATTCAAACCGCTGCGATGCCGGATTCTGCACAATACGCGCATAATGTCCCGTGGCCACATAAGCAGCGCCAAGTTCCATCGCCTTGACCAACAATCCGGAGAACTTCACATGCCGGTTGCAGGCAATACAAGGATTCGGCGTCCGCCCCACAGCATACTCGGCCAAGAAATAATCAATGACTTTTTTTTGAAATAACTCCTTAAAGTTCATGACATAATGCGGGATACCTAAAATCTCTGCCACCCGTCGGGCATCGTCCACCGAACGCAGAGAACAACAGCCGCGGTCATCTGCCGCAGCATCGCGGCTCTCATCGGCCAGACGCATCGTCACGCCGATCACATCATAGCCCTGTTCAAGCAGCAAAGCTGCCGTCAGGGCGCTGTCTACTCCGCCGCTCATGGCGGCCACTACCTTGATCTTTTCTATCATACGTCACCCTCATACTATTCTATCATCACAAAGAATGAAAAATATCCTTATTCATTTCCACCTGCTGCAGAACCGCCTGATATTCACGGCGCATTTTTTCTGCCTGCTGCTTTCGTTCCCGAATCGCAGCCAGATCTTTCTCTTTATCTGCTGCTGTTAAAAACTGCGCCTCCGCCAACGCCGCCATTTTCTCATCCATCGCGGCGATAATCGCATTTTGCTTTTCAATTTCCAATTGAGCCCGAGCATTCAACTGCTCATAACTATCTATTTCACCATTCCGATACTTGACATTGATCGCTTCCAGCCGCTCCATATAGCCGGCCGTCTGTCCCCGCAGATCCATTTCGATGCCGCCTAACTGCCGGCCTAAAAACCGCCGCTCGCTGTTGCGGTCCCTATCCTCGCCGGTATTTTCCGCCGCCAAAGGCGCTAGGTCATTTCCCGCTGTGTTTTCTTCTAAAACCGACGCGGCGGCTTCAGCTGCCATCTCCTGCCCAGCCTTTTGCAAATCTTCCACTTTTTGATACACCTGTACTCTGGCTTTTTCCGCCCGCGCTTCATTTTGCCGCTGAACGACAACATAAAAAGTTACCGTTAAAACGACCAGAACAAAAACTCCGACGAAAAAACTGACCCGCAAAACCAATCGCTGCGTCCGAAAAGCGAAAATGAACAACAGCAACGCCGCAAATGCCGCCGCAAACACCAAGCTGAAAAGCATAACCGATGAAATTCCTTCCATATACATTTTCCTTCCGGCCTTTTCCATCCTTGCCTCGGCAAGAAAGAGCTTCTATTTCCCGCTTTTTTTTGTTACACTGAATGTAAAAGAAAAGAAAGGATCGATCAAACCATGTCGGTTATCGGTATTATTGCAGAATACAATCCCTTCCACAACGGCCATCGGCATCAACTGGCACAAATTCGCCGGCTGACGCCGAATGCCAATTTGGTGGCCGTCATGAGCGGCAATTTTACGCAGCGCGGCACAGCCGCCATTGCCGACAAATGGCAGCGAGCCCAGCTAGCCGTTGAAAACGGCATTGATCTGGTCATTGAGAATCCATTTGTCGGCAATGTCCGCAGCGCTCAGAAATTTGCCGAAAGCGGCATCACAATTTTAAAAAGTCTGGGTGTTGTTGACCAGCTCGCCTTCGGCTCGGAATATACCAATCTGCTGCAGCTGCAGCAAATAGCCGCCGGCTCTGAAACCGTCGCGGTCCAGGAGCTTTTACATACCTATATTCAGCAGGGTGATTCCTATGCCGCTGCCTTAGAACAGGTCATCACTCAAAAATACCGGATTGACAGCGCCGCAATCAGACAGCCTAACACCATCCTGGCCCTTGAATATATCAAAGCGCTGCGCCATATCGCACCGGAAATCACACCCTTATTGCTGCCCCGTCAATCCGCTGCCTATCATGATACGCGGCTTTCTGCCGGCATTTCCAGCGCCACGGCTATTCGCACGGCGCTTCATACCCCATCGCCTGATTTTCCCCAATTGCAGCAAACAATGCCGGCCAATGTTTATACCCGGTTAGAAGAACAGTACCGACAGCATGAACTGCCGGACGAAAATCTGTTGTTTCGGCCGCTGCTTTTACAATGCATCAATCATTCCGCTGCCGAAATAAAAACTTTCTACGGAATCAACGAGGGCATGGAATATAAATTGCTGGCATCAATCAAAAAGGCAACCTCCCTGAATGATCTTCGCCGGCTGATCCAAAACAAACGTTATCCCGGCAGCCGTATCCAGCGGCTTTTCCTTTATATCTTGCTCAATATATCGGCAGCTAAAATGGAACAATTCGATCGGACCGGCCCCTTATACTGCCGGATTCTGGCGTTTAATGAACAAGGCCGATTACTGCTGCATGCCATTAAACAAAAAGCCTCGCTACCGCTGATCACCAAACCCAGCGACTTTCTTTCCTCGCACCAATACCAACATCATCCGCTGACTTTAGCCCAACAGATGTTTGCCATTGATACGCAGGCAACCGATGTATATTCCCTCTGTTTTGCCAGCCCAACCCAAAGACAAAAAATGGATTTCATCACAAGCCCGGCGTATGTAAAAGCATGATGCTGAAAGGATATTCAACCGCGCAAAAAGCTTAACAACGCCCAAACGACAGCGCCAACAACCAGCCCTATCACCGCCACCGGCAAGGCAATAAAAACAACAAACAGCACAATAGCTGTCAATATGAGCAAAACAGCAATCCGCGAGGTCCAGCTCACATCCCCCAGATGTACTTGATGAAAGACCGTCCGATGGCCCCAGCCCGAGCTGCGCTCAAATTTGATATCATCCTGCGACTCTGTTTTTTCTTCATCAATTGTTACGCCATGATACTGTACTTTTTCTTCCGGAGTCATCACCCGGACCTTATCATCTGCCGCCGGGTTTTCTGCCGCATCACAAAAAGCGCAGCGGCCGTTTTCATCAAGCATCCGTCCACATTTTGGACACTGCATAGGAAGTCCCCTCCTCACACAACATAAAGCGCCTGAACAAATCCCTCTTCTGTCAGATAGCGTGGATCCAGCGGCGCACAAGCCAATTCGTTCTTGATTCTCTCCAACATTTTCAAAACAGATTTTTCCTGCACTGCTAAAACGCCCACAACGTCCTCCGACCGGACATACTCGATGCCATTAATACCGGCGACTAACAAAAGTACCGCCGCAATAATGACATCATAATTGCGTTTGCTCTGCCGCAAAGTTTCCAAAGCCGAAAAATCATGATATAAACGCAAAGCCATGCGGATAAAATATACGCTATAGCCAAGTTTCCCAGCCGCCTTGCGCAAATGCTCTTCCACTGGAGAAGAATTGCTGCCTGACGCTGTAATGCCGCTGGCCCGCGGCATTTTCTTCAAAGGAACAACTTTTAGCTGGGCAAAAGCCGACAAAATATTAATCGTATGTCTTGCCGCCGCTGCATGCCGAACAAAAAAATCCGCCAAAGACGCCTGCGGTTCCTGATACGTTTTATATGAATCGTACTGCCGCAAAATTTCTTCCTTTATTCTCTTGCGCAGCCGGGCGCTTGCCGGTACTGCCGTGATATAATTCAGCATCATGACGCCATGCAAATGCAAATGCCCAAATAAAATCGTCTTTTTAAAATCGGGAAAACCATAATCTGGCGCAGGCAATTCCATCTGCTCGCCAGAAAATAAATCCGTACAAATAATAAAATCTTCATCGACAGCATCAATGGAAAAAGCCGTAAAACGAGCTTTTAAAAGATCCGATAAAATGTAAAGCTCGCTGGGCTGGAGATTCGCCTTTTCCTGTTCATAAAAATACCGCAGCGGCGTAATATCATTGGCAATCAAATGATAGTCGAAAAAGAAATAATCCCAAAAACTAAACCAAAACTCTTCTTTTTTATCCTCATTGTCATCCGTAAAGGGCCCGACATACAATGCAATCGCCCGAGTTAAATCAACCGAAAACGCGGCGCGACGAAAATAATCACCCACCCGGTTTAATAATTTTTCCAACAAAGCATTCAGTTTTTCAGCCGTATCCTGATCGATTTCGTCTAAATGCTCTAATACACTATAAAAAGCATCATAGTCCTGACGTTTTGGAAGCACAAACTGATTTTGTTGATAAAAAGATGCTTTTGCTTGTTGCAACATATCGGTACAAACAGTCCGATCCGATATGGGCAGAAAAGAATCAAAAAACTGCTGCAGAATAACAAAAAATCTTTGCACCTCAGCTTCGGAAAGAATAAAATCCGTATGCTTATCGCCATATTTCCAAAAAAGTTCCTGATAATCATGAACCGTCAAAGAAGCGAAGGATAGCAGGTTCATTGCATCAATATAGGTCAGCACCGCCGCAACCACTTGCCAGATGTCCTTTAACTCCGCATCCGACTTGCCCTGCCATGCCATTTTACGCAAATATCGTTCCATTGTATCCTGTTCGATCAGATCATTGCTTTTATCACAATTTCGATAAAACAAAGCCACCTGCCTGTACACATTATCCATATAAATAATAAGCTCCTCATTGTTCCAAAATTATCATAGTATATTATAACATAGAACGGTTCATATATCGCCTGTTTTTTATCTAAGTAAAGAAAAACAAGGATTTTGCAAGCAAAAAGCACCCGTATCGCTACGAGTGCTTCAAAAATCAAACCGGCAACGCTCTATCCTCCCAGGCCGTTTCCAGCCAAGTACTTTCGACGTATGAATGCTTAACTACTGTGTTCGGAATGGGAACAGG
>Ga0183095_10632_pt1 | contig 82211 bp, 66 predicted proteins | sample BioMet4_FD_130346 | JGI IMG/M metagenome (GOLD analysis project Ga0183095, IMG submission 130346) | Microbial communities from bioreactor (seeded with sewage sludge) at LBNL, California, USA - Biofuel metagenome 4 (v2) (version 3) | ecosystem: Engineered > Bioreactor > Anaerobic > Unclassified ... | reverse complement strand
GTTGACTATCATCTGCGTTTTGATATCTTTAATCTGTGGATAGATATGGTCACAGAAATAGTCCACGCCCTTATTTTGCAACCCAACGCAATTAAGCATACCTGCTGGCGTCTCGGCCATACGTGGGTAATCGTTACCTTCCCGTGGCTCATAGGTGGTACCTTTCACGATGATAGCACCTATCTCCTCAAGTGGCACAAGGTCTTGGAACTCCAATCCATACCCGAAAGTGCCGCTTGCCGTCATCACAGGGTTGTTAAGTTGGAGATGATTTATCTTTACATTTAGGTCTACCATAACAACTTCTTAATATTAAACACTGGTCCTTCGGTGCAGACACAAAGATTTCCTTCATCAGTTTTCTCTACACAACAGAGACATGCCCCGATTCCACACGCCATTAAATTTTCCAATGACGCCTCACACTGGATGTTCTTTTCCCTAGCATACCTTGCAACGGAAGCCATCATAGGCTTAGGCCCACAAGTTTGGATAAAGTCAAAATGATCAGTCCTAAGCACTGAGTGATCAGTTACAAAGCCCCTCTCTCCTAGAGAAGCATCTTCCGTAGTGATGAACACTTGACCCAAGTCTTGGAACTGTTCAAGTTCCAAAATGTCTTTTGCTGAACGTGCTCCTAGAAGAAAATTTGGCACAATACCAGCATCGAGAAGTAGTTGACCTTGAAATAAAAGTGGTGCGACACCAACACCTCCACCTACAAGTAGTACACGTTTGCCATGAAATTGTTCAGGCCCAGTGAAACCATTTCCAAGTGGAAAAAGACAATTGAGTGTATCGCCATTATGCACTTGGGCCAATTCCCTTGTACCCTCTCCCACAGCCGCTACGAGTAACCAAAGCTCGTTGCTTGACAAATCAACATAATTGATAGATATAGGGCGACGCAACATTGTACTAGGCGAATGATCAATTCGCACCTGAACAAACTGACCTGGGAGCATTGCGGGAAATGATTCGTCCTGAGTCAGTTTGATTAAAACATGTTTAAGGCTTAACTTTTCTATCGAAGTCACTCTCAGGTCACGACAGTATTTCTTCATAAAATAATCTTGAGTGGATTAACTTTTGCAAAGTTAGGCAATTTTTTAAGGAAGAAATCACTGCCATTTAAAAAGTTATCGCTTTGGCTCGAAAGTCTCCCACGTTTGATCATCGTAAAAAATACGAATCTCAGTAATCTGTCTTTGAGGCTTGTCAATATATTTTACGATAGTTTTAGCCGCATTCACAGGTAATTGTGACTGGGGTGAACGCGAAATAACCTCATGTGAGTCAAAGAGGGTGGGAGCAACAGCAGAAGGTTGGACATCCAACAAAGAAGATGAAGGATCTAATTTTTCACTTGACGAAGATAATGTCTCAGCTTTTTCATTGACATACATCGGCTCTTTTCCAAACATGATCCATTCTACAGAAATAGTAGGAATCTGATCATGGATAGATTCAATCATTTGAAGAGTTGGTCTTGTTCGTCCATTAAAAACTCCACTTAGGGAACCTTCAGATATACCAGTAAACTGTGCAAACTCTTTTTGAGACATTTGCTTACTGTCCATAATCTGTCTAATTCGATCTTTCATTTCACTCATATTAGAACCTTCAAACTTAAAGAAAGAGAAAAATCTTCTCTATCAACTCATTTGCAAATTTAAAACAAATAATTCAAGCTTGCAAACTAAAATGAATCTTTTTAAATGCGAACGATTTCTGTTTAAGTACTAAAATTCGACAAATGAAATCACTAATAAGCATAACTTTAAATTCGAGTTTGTGAACACAAATACATACAAGTTGCTTGATTGCTAATCTAAGTTTTAATAAAACAATATAACTTATTGGCTAATATATAGCTATTTACATTTCCATTTTACTATTTAAGTCAAATATTCATGATTTAGGTCTACGACTTTGTGAATTTAGTGCTATTTTGTTCAGTAAAAATATATAATATCTTGATATTTAATTGTTTACATTCTAAAAAGGAAATAGCATAAATATCAATTTCCTTTTCTTAATTGCGCGATTCGAGTTTGAATACTGATGTTCGAAAAGGCATATTTCCGTGATGTGGCAAAGGGTTGAATTTGCAAACATAAATGTATCCGCTTTGCGTTTTGATTTACATTATTAGATTTACAAAATAAAACGTGAACAGATATTAATTAGTGATTTGCTAGGTTACAAAACGATTGAAAATAGCTCAAATTTCAATATTCTAGACGAGGGGAAAGAATTCTCAAAATACGAGAAAAATAAGCTATTAGAAATCACCTAACTCCCCTATTTTAATAGAGTTAAGCAAAAAAAAGCGTTCCTCTGGAACGCTCAAAATAGAAAAAATAGTGCAAAAAATAGACCTTTTCAGTGCAAAATAAAGAAAACTAGCTCTTTCATAAGGTCCCCTGCAGATGTATTAGGGTTATCCAGTCCTTTACTTTTGCTGTCTGTTTCTCTTATCTTCTCCAAAATCTCCAATGTTTTTTTCCCAGTATAATTTCGCATGCCAGTCATGTAATCTTTCACTCCCCAAACGCTTCGCATTCCAAGATATCCAGAGACACTTTGTTGGTCTGCCCTATTAGGTGCGTAATATGCTATCATCAAGTTTTGAAAGAAATTGAAGATCAAAGGCAACAAGGAATACACAGATCCTGTTTTTGGGTTACTGTCAAAATATTTGATTATTTGATTAGCTTTGAAAACATCCTTATTGACGAGCGCACTTCTTAGTTCAAATGCATTGAAGTCTTTACTTACACCTATGTTCCGTTCCACCATCTCAGGTGTAACACGACGATCATTTTCAGGAATAGAGATGATAAGCTTCTCTAATTCTGAATTGAGTCTGTTCAAGTCGGCTCCAATATGATCAGCTATCATGTGGGCACTCTTCTCATCAATTGTCACACTCCGCTTAGCAAGAAATGTCTGTACATACCCAGGCAACTGCCATTCCTTCATTTTTTTACTTTCAAAGACAACTCCTACTCGCTCTACAGAAGTCACAAACTTGGTTCGTTGATTAATCGTACCGTTCTTATAGCAGAATACCAACACTGTTTTCGGCTGAGGATGCTCGGCATATTTTTCCAATCTGTCAAATGAACGCATACCTTGAGCCTCCTTGATGATAATGACTCTGCGAGGAGACATCATAGGAAACTGCATGGCCATATCAGCCACCTGTGCAGCATTTACATCTGCACCGAACACCACAGTCTGATCGAATGCTTGTTGATCTAGTGACAAAACGTGAGTCTGAATGTAATTGCTAATTTGATCTATATAATAGGACTCATCTCCCATTAATATATATATAGGTGCGAAAATTCCACCCTTCATGTCGCGCATGATGGCATCAAAAGTAAACGAAGGCTTCTTATCAGACATATTTTATGGTATTCTTTGTCCGTTTTATCATGCAAATCCTTAACTTTGCAAGTAGAACAATCTCTGCAAAGTTAATAAAATGATTCCATTAAACTTGCCCACCTTTGATATTAAATTACAAGGTACACGCGAGCATCCACGCATATTCGACATATTGCGACGTCGCTATGTGGCATTCACGCCAGAGGAATGGGTGCGGCAAAGTTTTGTTCATTACCTAACTGAACATTTAGATTATCCTGCAACTCTTTTAGCCAATGAGATTGAGCTGGAAGTTGGGCTAAAAAAATTGCGTGCGGACAGTGTGCTATACAATCAAAAGCTACAGCCTCGGATGATCATCGAGTATAAAGCACCAAGCATTCCCATCACGAAAAAAGTTTTCGATCAAATCAGCGCTTACAATTTGCTACTCCATGCGGACTATCTAGTTGTTTCCAATGGCATGGAACATTATTGTTGCAAGATGGATTATGAAGGTAAAAAATATTTACTCTTAGACCATATTCCAAGATACGAAGAAATTTAACAAATCATACTTCTATATTCATCATAGTAAGTAGTCATTTCAATATAGAAAAGACAATGCAAATGTGAGGTGGATTTGTTAATTACAACTACAGTTTTTTCTTGATTCGCGTTTGATGCCATTTGGCAATGTGATTACTATCCTTTCATGCTACCGTTATGGTCTAATCGCACTGCATTTAAAGCCTAAACGCAGCGCCATTGGGCATCAACGGCAAGCCCAAATGTATGCAATCATAATTTCACACAACACTGATGTGCGAATCATGGCGTTTCCCTCAGCGTTAATAATCTGTGCCTATGAAACTCCACAATAATGTTCCTGATCAATACGAAAGTTGAATAATAGGATGATACTGTTCTAATGAGGATAAAATGATATCCGGACACAGTATCAAAATATAAGATATGAATATAGAATAGCAAAACTAATAGCGGTACGATTCTACCAGGATCGTACCGCTGTCATGACATAAATTGTGATCAATGCCACGCAATGCAAATAGTTATAGTATCATCTTAAAACTGCATGCTATGCTGTAATTAAAAGATTGCCTTACTTCAATAAGATTTAAATAGCATCATAGCCTTTCGTACTGTTGTCTCGCAAGATGTCCTGAAGTCCTAATTCGCGGTATTCACCACCTTGGTGAGCAGTTGGATCTGGATGATGTGGTTGATCTTCCACATATTGGAAATTCTTATAATTCAACTCGCCAACGGCCCATAAAATGACAGCTACAACAAGAAATGCGAAAAATGCAATGGCAATATTCATATTGAGGATTGATTGTTTTTGTTTTAAACTTTGTTGCAAAGTTAATTAATTTTCCTCAGAAAGGAAAGTTTAGACGGTATATTTTGCTACTTTTGCAGAATCAATAACATGCGGAGAACACACAAAACACCCAACTCCGCCAATATTAAATGGAATAAATCAATATGGCAAAAATAGGTAAATGGATTGGCGGTTTCTTAGGATTCATCACTACAGGTAGTCCGCTTGGTGCGCTGGCAGGCTATGCCTTAGGCGCTCTTTTTGACAATGGCATAGACTCCGTTAATTCAGATCAGGGTAGAGCATTCTCTGACAACGAGCGATTTCAAGGTACATATACCGGTCAACATGAAGGATACAATCAAGAGCGATATTTTGAAGGACAGCGCAGTGCGTTCCGTTTCTCCCTCCTCGTGCTTGCATCATATATCATCAATGCAGACGGCAAGGTGATGCATTCAGAGATGAATCTCGTGCGACAATGGCTTCGAGCAAACTTTGGTGAGCGTTCGGTAAGTGAGGGCGAACAAGTTTTGCGAAAGCTCTTTGAGCAGCAAAAAAACTTAGGTAACGCTGAATATCGTAGTGCAGTAATGAGTAGCTGTCAGCAAATCAGACAGTTCATGAACTATGAGCAACGTTTGCAGCTGCTCAATTTCCTCGTGATGATCGCCCAAGCAGATGGGAGCGTTGTCAACTCAGAGATCATTGCCCTTAAGGAATGTGCCATGAATCTTGGATTGAGCCAAGCCGATGTCGATTCCATGCTCAACCTTCGCGATGCCAGCAGCAGCCTTGAAGCAGCATATAAAGTATTAGGTGTTACTCCTTCTGCCTCCGACGAAGAACTGAAAAGAGCCTATCGAAAATTAGCTTTGCAACATCACCCAGATAAGGTCGCTGCCCTAGGCGATGACGTTAGAGAGGCGGCAGAAAAGAAGTTCCAAGAGATAAACAATGCAAAAGAAACCATCTGGAAGGCAAGAGGAATGAAATGATTTCTGGTCTACAGAGAGAGTGGCACGGAAACTAAAAATCCGTGCTGTTACGTTAAAGCGGCTGGACCTTCCATGTTGAACCTAGGAAAGTTCAAAATAAGTATTACCTGAATAACAATATCTTTGTACTTCAAAGAAGGGAAAACTGGAAGATTTCAATATCGATAATGGTTTTCCCATAGCGGATACCAACAATTACCAACCCAACAAAAATCCCCACAATTCTAGAGTTAGAATTGTGGGGATTAATATTAATTCGTTGGATAAATCGATATATACGATATTATTCAGCTGTTTCGTCCTTATAATCCTCGGAATCAGCTTTCTTGGCACGACGTGTAGTGCGCTTACGCTTGGGCTTCTCCTCCTTTATTACATCAGCTTTGACACCGGCCAACTCTGGATCAACAAGGATACGTCCACAATATTCGCACACAATAATCTTTTTGTGCATCTTAATATCAAGTTGACGCTGAGGCGGAATCTTGTTGAAACAACCACCACAAGCATCACGCTGCACATAAACGATTCCTAGACCATTTCGTGCACCCTTACGGATTCGCTTAAAACTTGCAAGCAAGCGCGGCTCAATCTTTGCTTCCAAATCTTTAGCTTGAGCTTTCAGCTGATCTTCCTCCTCACGAGTTTCTTGCATAATTTCTGAAAGTTCACTGCGCTTTTGCTCTAAGTCTTGCTGGCGGTCGTTAATAACCTCCTGCGTTTTGGCCAAATCCTGCTGACGTTCTGATACACGCACATTAGCCTCGCCAATTTTCTTCTTGGCCAATTCAATCTCCAATGTTTGAAACTCTATCTCCTTGCTAAGCGTATCATATTCGCGATTATTGCGCACTTCTTCAAGTTGATTCTTATAACGCTCTACACTCTGCTCAGCCGCACCGATTTCGTTTCTTTTTTGAGAGATGGCAGATTGGAAGTCTGCAATCTCATGCTCGATCTTTGAAAGACGCGTGTTGAGACCCTCAACTTCATCCTCCAAGTCACCCACTTCCAAGGGCAACTCACCACGTAGAGCCCGCTTATCATCAATGCTGGACAGCGTAGCCTGCAATTTATACAGTGTGGACAGTTTCTCTTCGACTGACAAGTCTGTAGGATCTTTCTTTCCCATAGTTATTTATTATTGAATGTTACAAGTATATTATCGGATTGGTATTTATCTTGCTGATATAGCATGGAATTGTGGAACTTTGTGCTTCAATGACATCTCGGAACACTTCTGTGGTGTATTGCTCGCTCTGATAGTGCCCAATGACAGCAATTTGAATCTCTTGTTCATGACCAAAATATTCATGATAGTGCATCTCGCCAGTCACAAAGGCATCTGAATGAGCAGCAATCGCCTCCGGCAACAAGAATGCACCGGAACCACCACAAAGCGCACAAGAGCGAATTTCTCGTCTCAACAATTGATTGGCACAAATACTCTCCACATGAAATTCATGCTTGAGCATGATAATGAAATCATCAGCAGCAAGTGGCTCTGCAAATTCACCGATCACACCTTCGCCACCGGTCACTGTCATTGGAGCATCGTTTTCGTCAACTTCTGACGTCTCCACAGTTTGTTTTTTGCCAAAGAAACGAAGATTTTGAAGTCCCATTTTCTCCGCAATCTTGAAGTTCACACCGCCAGGGGCACTGTCTATATTTGTATGCATAGACGCGATTGCGACATGCTTCTCAATGGCTTTCATCACGATGCGCTGAACATAGTCCTCGCCAACAATTTTTGATAGTTTATGGAAAATCAAAGGGTGATGGGACACGATAAGATTGCAGCCCAAGCTGATAGCTTCGTCTACCACTTGTTCAGTCACGTCAAGACACAACAATGCCCCTGAGACTTCCGCTTCTGTTAATCCAATCTGCAAGCCGGCATTATCGTAGTCAGCCTGCAGGGGCAGAGGCGCGAATCGTTCAAGGGCATTCACCACTTCGAATATTTTCACGCTTTAGTACGTTTTGAATTACAAAGATAGCCATTCTTTCCATATGTTTAAAGAAAGAATGACTACTTTTAGTTTGTTTTAACAAAATATCACAGAAAAAGATTAAGCAAAGAAACTAAAAAAAATCTGTTCTTCAGAAGAATCGATTTACCTAGACTTATTCAAATATGTAGGCTGTTGGTTTTCATCAGTATCTACAAAGAAAAACCTTCAATTCTCCATTCAACAAAAGTTGGGTACAATTGTCGAACCAAAAGGAGAACAGAATGAACTTCATACCCAATACCCATCCAAATAAGAAAAAGAAAAAAGCGATAGTGAATACACTATCGAGATGTTATTCGCAGTAATTTCAATATATGATTGAAAAATACTAATTAATTCTGCAACCTTGGATATTTACGGAACCATCCATCCCAACGAAGGCGCATCACGCCAAAAAAAGCCTCGCTAAATATTCCCCCACTCATCTTGCTCGTACCCTCACGACGATTTACAAAGACCACGGAAACCTCCTTAATCTTAGCTCCTATCGTATGGGCAGTAAACTTCATTTCAATCTGAAAGGCATAACCTTTGAATCGAATCTTATCCAACTCGATGGTCTGTAACACACGACGTCGGTAGCAAACAAATCCCGCCGTAGTGTCATGAATATTAAGCCCCGTTACCAACTGCACATACTTTGAAGCAAAATAACTCATCAAAACACGTCCCATCGGCCAATTCACAACATTAACTCCGGTAACATAACGAGACCCAATGGCAACGTCAGCGCCCTCTTCATGACAGGCGGCATAGAGTCGTAGTAAATCATTGGGATTGTGGCTAAAGTCGGCATCCATCTCAAAGATATACTCATAATCACGTTCCAACGCCCACTTGAAACCAGCAATATATGCCGTACCCAAACCCTGCTTTCCAGTTCTCTCAATGATGAATAAGCGATCAGTAAACTCCGTATTCATCAATCGATGTACGATGCCGGCGGTTCCATCAGGACTACCATCGTCAATAACCAGAATGTGAAAATGCTTTGGCAAAGCAAAGACGACACGGATTATTTTCTCCATGTTCTCTTTCTCATTATAAGTAGGAATAATGACTATTGAATCGGCGTCGTTCATAAATAGTGTATGTTTAGTGTAGATGCAAAATTAGTAAATAAATGGGAGTTCACAAGGAAATAGTGCCATTTATTGATCTGGGTTTTTAACAAATCCCTGATAATTGATATCAAGTCCATTCATCACAGCCTTGTAGCTTTCATCTTTAAGATAGTCGATGTTTTCACGCCCACTACCAATGGGCGAGATGGGTTTGTGGATGGTAAGGCGTAGTGGATGCCACTCTACCCAGTGCCAATCTTTCATACGTGGCATCACATTGAAGGAGCCATTGATAGTAATAGGGCACACGGGCAATTGTAGATCGTCTGCCAACATAAACGCCCCACGACGGAAAACGCCCATATGTCCTGTGAATGTTCGTGCTCCCTCGGGAAACACAGTAAGCGACATACCTTCACAAAGAATCTTGCGAGCCTCATCGTAAGACTTGCGAATAGCCTGAGGGCCGCCCTTGTCCACAAATATATGGTGAGCATAAACACAGGCAATGCCAACGAATGGAACTTTACGAAGAGCCTTTTTCATCATCCATTTAAAATTTCTGTTCAGAAAACCATAGATAAGAAATATGTCAAAAGCTCCCTGATGATTGGCAACAAACACGTAGCTTTGCCCTTTGACGAGGTATTCACGTCCTTCAACCTTTACTGGCAGAAACAACAATCGGATGGTTATCCAGGACCAGATACGACCCGGATAATAGCCCCAAAAATGTCCATTGCCCCAAAAAGAGCCTACAACCGTTACTATGGCAGTAAGAATCGTTGCTACCAAAAATAAAGGAAAGAAAATAAAGAGCTGATAAAGTCGATATAGATACTTCATGTTATTTGCGATGAAGGGTTATAATAGCTATTTCTGGTGGCATACCAAATCGGAACGGCACAAGGGCACCGATGCCTGAAGAAACATAAAGGAACTGACCATCTTCCTCAAAGAGGCCATAGTCTTGTTTGTATACGGCACGAATGAAGTGCAATCCAAAAAGAGTAGCTTGACCACCATGAGTGTGACCGCTTAATGTGAGCTTTATTCGATTACTAGGACGAATATAGTCATCCCATGCTTTGGGATCATGCTGTAGCAAAACAACAAATGCGTTATCCGCAACTCCATGCATTGTCTTTTGAAAGTCAGCACTATCAGGATTAGCATAATTTTGCTCACCGGCAATCACAATAGAATCTTGCCCGCGATACAAAGTGACGTGCTCATTATTCAACAACCGCCAGCCCCATTGACATTCTGTATTGATGGTAGCCTGTCGATTTCTTGTCTCTACTGAGGGTTCTTCTTCTGTATATTTGCTATAATCGTGGTTTCCGAGGACAGATATCACACCATTCTTTGCACGCAAACCTGACATCAATTGGTTGAAACGATGAAGTTCTTGAGGTTTGGCGTTCTGAATATCACCATTGAAAACGATCAGGTCAGCATTTGAAGTATTGAGACTATCCATGGCCTCCTGCAATACTCCATAACGCCATCCGTCAAACGTTCCCAGATGGGCATCGCTAAACTGCGCTATTCGATATCCATCGAAGCTTTGTGGTAGATCCTTAAAAAAAACATTGACATGCCGTACTTTGAAATTGGTGATGCCTCGGGTAAAGCCATAAATGAGAACAAGCCACATCCATAAACAGAGAAATAAAGCCGCATAGTTTCCCCAATTATGCCGAGTATGCCGCAGTCTCTTCCAAGCCCAGCCACCAGATGACAATATTGCAGCCAAAGCCTTTGGAATCACAATCAATCCAACTAAGAACATATAGGTGTTGATCACCGTCATGTCGTCTGGAATATAATTGCGTAGGAATCCCAAATAGATGGTATAGACAACCATCAACAGGCCCGGAGACCACCAAAGCACACGTACCCATAACTTATAAAAGTTATGGTGTTTCCAATATATCTGATCAAAATAAAGATCAGACAACAGAATGACGAATAGGACAGGAAATAGTATTCTCGATATCACTATTGCTAAATATAAACGTGTTACTCAGTAAGGCGAAATCTAACAGGCTCGCCACGATAGTCATCATCTATACTGCCACGATCGTATACAATGTGCCCATTGCACAATGTCTGTCTAACGTGCCAAGGAAATTGTCGTCCCTCAAGAGGACTCCATTTACACTTACTCTCTATCACTTCCCTAGTCACAGTCCATGAATTGCCCTTCTCGACGATGGCAATATCTGCCTTAAATCCAGGGCGAAGGAATCCGCGATCACTGACTGAGAACAATCGCGCTGGGTTGTGCGCCATCAACTCCACCAATCGTTCAATGGTGATCACTCCATCTTCTACCAATCCAAGCATTGTCACCAATGAAAATTGAATCATGGGCATTCCCGAAGCCGCTTTAGCGCTGCCACCTAGCTTGTCCTTCTCCTCATGAGGAGCATGATCAGTACCAACTGCGGTGATTCGTCCGTCAGTCAGCGCATGTCTTAATGCTTCGCGATCGAAATCAGACTTCACGGAAGGGTTGCACTTGATTCGCGGTCCAAGTAACTTGTAATCTTCATCAGAAAAAAGAAGGTGGGCAATAACTCCCTCCCCAGTAATACAAGGGAGATGCTCAGATGAGGGCGCCGGCTCAAATAATTCCAGCTCTTTAGCTGTAGAAATATGTGCTATATGCAGTTGAGTGCCATATTTATGAGCCAATCCTACCGCCAATAACGAACTAGCATAACAAGCTTCAGCAGAACGAATAACGGGATGTAGTGAGATGTCTGGGTCGTCACCATAGCGCTGTTTAGCCTCAGCCATATTGTGATTAACAATGGCCGAGTCTTCACAATGGGTCATAAGTGGCAGTTGCAAGTCTGCACAGGTCTTGAAAACAGTGTGAAGTGATTCTTCTCTATCCACTTGCATATTGCCCGTGGACGCACCCATAAAGAGTTTGATGCCAGGCACCCGTGTCCGATCAAGTAGCGCAAAAGACGGACTATTGTCTCTTGAAGCACCAAAAAAGAATGCATAATTCACACGACTTTCTGATGCCCCCAACTGAAACTTAGCTTCTAGCGCATCCTGTGTTGTGGTTTGGGGTATTGTGTTGGGCATGTCAAAGAACGATGTGACGCCTCCAGCGGCAGCGGCACGACTCTCAGATGCAATATCAGCCTTACGGGTTAGCCCTGGCTCACGAAAATGAACATGTTCATCGATAACACCTGGAATAACGAAACAACCCGTAGCATCCACGAATTTATCGCAGTTGCCACGGGCCAAATAAGTTCCTTCTATTATGTCGGTGATACGATCATCATCGATGACAATCGTTCCCACGAAGCTCCTACTCTCGTTGACCACCCGACCACCATCTATGATCGTTCTCATTCTTTAGGGGTTCATGGATGTTAGTTTTGTACTGGTGTAGTTGATGGAGCTGCCATCTGGTTGGGAGTTGGACCATCTAAAGGAGGTGTCATGGCGGCTCCTGGTGTTGCATGCGCCGGCTCTTGCATGCCATTCATGATATTCTGATTTTGCTGAGCGGCTTCATAATAGTCCTTCACCTGTGGGTCGTTCTTAAATTTATCGGTAGCTTTACTCATGATATCCTCTATCCAAGCATCAAGCATCGGTACTTCATAACGACTCATGCAAGTATTTAGAAACACGTAAGGACCAAGCACATTGTCGAAATTCTCAGTAACAAACGTGGTCAGGAGATTATCTATTTTACGATTGATCTGAGCATCTTCGGCGGCCAATTTAGCATTAATCACGTTCATATCCTGCCCATTCATGATAGCCTGGTCATGCTTATGCACGAGATCAGAACTCTGATTCATAAGCTGGGTGAACTTCAATCGGAAATCAGAAAGACGATCATTGAGTGGAGTACCCATAACGCTTTCCTGTGTATTATCTATTTTAACAACAATCTCTCCACCTTCCAAAACCACAGGAATACCTGGATTATCATCCAAGAATATATTAGCTACTCGAACTGAGTCTATTGAACCCTGAAACTGGAATTGTCCATGCACCACATCACAAGAATCCAGGCTTTTCATCACAGTATCCTTATAGACCTTGAGATAGAGCTTCTGCCCATCTAGGGTCGATACATTCGACGAGCCAGTTATACTGTAGGTGTCTGCGCATGAGGCAAGGGTTAAAACACCGATTATCGAGTAAAAGATTTTATTCATATGGAGATGGTTCAACAATTCACACAAAGATAATATGTATTCACGAAGCTATGAAAAAAATTATGCTATTTAAAGACATAGCTTATTCTTTTATATTTTTTTTCGATAGTTCATGATCCAACCGATGGACGGTATAGACTTCGATCACAGCAGCAATAAGTAGCAATACCACCCACTTGTTGAAAAGATAGTTGATGTAGTCTATTTGGCTTGAAAATAATGGTTGGAAAAGTTGATAGGCATTATCAACCATGAGTATTCCACTAAGGACAAAAAGCAAATTCGCGAAGCCTTGAATGCGCTTCAGCCGCTTTATTGTTATGTCGTTTCCTTCATAAGATTGTATAGCCTGCATTGTTGAAAACATCAACGCGCCTACTAAATAGACCCAGCACATGATGCCCTGCAGCCACATGAGAGCAAAACCACCTACTCCGATGACCATTAAGGCACCGCCAGCAAGAAATATTATACTTTGCCACTTATTCAATTGTTTCATCGATACCGGTTATTGTTTCTTGCTCTGGAGATGACGTTGGCTGGTCAGTGCTTAGGACATATATATCTTCATCATCGGCTTTCATGAAGTAACGTTCACGGGCAATCTTCTCGATAGCCTTTGGATCTCGCCGCAACTCCTGCAGAGCTTTAGTGGATTGCTCGTTTTCTAAGCTGTATTTCTGGATTTCTGCTTTAAGATCACTTATTTGTAAGTCGTACTGAAAGCGCCTCATAAAACTATTGTCGTCAATGAAGCCCACTACAGCCACTCCGATAACGATAGTTATCAAGTACTTATTCCCTGCCAAAAAGTTCCATACTGTAGAAAGTTTGGTACTCATAATCCATTGCCTATAATGCTTGCAAAGTTAATGTAAATCGTGCAAAGGGCAAAAGAAAATAAAGGTTTTGTTTTGGCTTTAAGCCTTTTTCGGCTAACTTTGCATATCAAACAATCACATTACAATATGGACAACTACATAGTATCGGCTCGCAAGTACCGCCCTATGACCTTTAGCTCTGTCGTCGGACAGGGGGCGTTGACAACGACGCTAAAGAATGCCGTCAAGAGTGGTAAGCTGGCCCACGCCTATCTCTTTTGCGGTCCACGCGGAGTAGGTAAGACTACTTGTGCCAGAATATTCGCAAAAACTATAAATTGCGAACACTCTACTGCCGACGGGGAGGCATGCAATGAGTGCGACAGTTGCAATTCCTTCAACGAAGGGCGATCGATGAACATTTTCGAGCTTGATGCTGCCAGTAACAACTCCGTAGAAAACATCAAGAACCTGATGGAGCAAACGCAGATCCCTCCTCAGACAGGTCGATACAAAGTGTTCATTATTGACGAGGTGCATATGCTTTCCACAGCTGCCTTCAACGCCTTTCTAAAGACATTGGAGGAGCCGCCTAAGCATGTCATCTTCATACTCGCTACAACAGAAAAACACAAAATACTACCTACAATTCTCTCAAGATGCCAGATTTACGACTTTGAGCGTATGACAGTGCCTGAGATTATCAGTCATTTAAAAATGGTAGCTCAGAATGAAGGCATTGCTTTTGAAGAGGAGGCGCTTAATGTCATCGCAGAAAAGGCAGATGGAGGAATGCGCGATGCCTTATCTATCTTCGATCAAGTAGCTAGTTTTTCGCAAGGAAATATCACTTTTCAAAAGGTGTTGGAAGACCTTAACGTACTTGACGCCGACCACTATTTCCAAATTGTCGATCATGCGTTAGCTAATCAAGTAAGCGATATAATGTTGCTACTCGACGGCATCGTTTCTCGTGGATTCGACTGTGGCAATGTAATCAATGGCCTCGCCTCTCACGTGCGCAACGTGATGATTGCGAAAAATCCGCAGACACTCCCCTTATTAGAAGTAAGCGACCAGCAGCGCAATAAGTATCAGGAACAGGCCAAGAAGTGTCCGTCTCCATTCCTCTATAAGGCTTTGAAAATATTGAACGAATGCGATGTGCAATATCGCCAAAGCAGCAACAAGCGCCTGCTTACTGAGATTTCGCTCATCCGCATAGCCCAGATTACTCAGCCGGAGGACCAAGATGTCCCTGGCGCGGGGCGCAGCCCCAAATATTTGAAAATCCTGTTTAAGAATCTCAAGAGTGCTAAGCCTCAACCGGCATCGCAGGTTGCCGGGGCTACAAGCGCTCATCCGCAGGTCCAGCCGGCCCATGCGACCACATACTCTGTACCAGAACCCGTTGCGATGACTGCTTCCGTGCCTCAGCCATCTGCAAGCTACCCCATTCATTCGGCCGGAAGTGGTCCCCGCCTAAAATTGAAAAATATCGGGATGACCTTCGATACATTGAGGCGTGGACCAGAGCAACCCGACTACTCCTCAATTCAAAAGACTGAAGACAAGGTCGCAATTTCCAATGAGAAGAAATTTACCGAAGAAGAGTTGAGCATCCAGTGGACGCTCATGTGCAATAGAATGCCTAAACGTCTTGTCGGCCTTGCTTCACGCCTTAAAAACCTTACCCCCCGCATCTCCGAATATCCTATTATCGAGATTGTACTCGACAACGAGATCCTTCTTCAACAAGCTACCGAGATAAAGGGAAGTATCACTGTCACAATGAGGAAGACTTTGGGCAACAATGCCATTTCTTTGAGTCTCCGGCTTGCAGACCCTGGAACTATGAAAAAAGCTCTTACGAAGCGCGAAATCTTTGATAACCTTCGCCAGGAAAATCCGGCCTTAGAGAAACTTCGTAAGAGTCTTGGTTTGGAGCTTGCCTAACCTTCGGAACATCTTTTTTTTCTACCAATCCCTAATCGCTTATATTCAACCATATATAAGCGCGATGGTTTTGGAATTTTCTCATTATCATTATAGTAGATTTGTATCTCTGATAACAGCCAAAATGCTAACCCTGTCTATAAATCAACTCAACCTATAACATTTTACGAAAATTGTGACACAATAAAACGCGAATAAAGGTGTCTTGATAGCTGAAGTAACATTACAACTGTTTCTCGTTAAGACACAAAAGAAACAACATCTAGGAAATGAAACTATTTGAATCACAACATGAATCAAATTGAATTACTATGTGAATTAAATTGAATCACAACATGAATCAATTTGAATCACAGACTGATTCAAATTGAAACAGGGTGCGAACTCAATGAGATCACGACCCTGCCTAAAAATCACGGAAAAAACAGAAAGATATAATTGCTAATGCAAAGAAATTTTGTAATTATCCTAAATGAGAGGCATTCCCCATTCGGCACATTCTTGAGTCATTTCCTCAGGCCAAATACTTGCCTGAATCTCTCCAATGTGAGCCTTATGAAGAAGTACCATACAGAGTCTACTCTGACCGATACCACCTCCAATAGTCAATGGCAACTTATCTTGAAGTAGCTGTTGATGAAAGTAGAGTTGAGCGCGTTCCTCTTGTTGTTCAGACTTCAATTGGCGCAAAAGTGCTTCTTTATCCACACGAATTCCCATACTGCTGAGCTCAACTGAACGCCCCAAAACTGGGTACCAGATAAGGATGTCACCATTGAGGCCATGTCTTCCATTCTCCGACTCACTAGACCAGTCATCATAGTCAGGTGCACGTCCATCATGCTTTTCACCATTTGAAAGTCGTCCACCAATGCCTTCGATGAATACTGCACCATATTTCTGACATATGGCATCCTCACGCTCCTTGGGAGATAGATCAGGGTATAACTCCAAAAGGTCTTGGCTATGAATAAAGAATATTTCCTCGGGGAGAAAGCGCTCAATTTGAGGGTACAGCTCGCAGATAAGGAACTCGGTGCGGAGCATCGCTGCATATATGCGTCGAACTACACTTTCCAAATAGCTAATCGTGCGCTGCTCAGGCGTGATAACAGCCTCCCAGTCCCACTGATCAACATATAAGGAATGAAGATTGTCCATGTCTTCATCAGCACGGATGGCATTCATGTCAGTATATACACCATAGCCAACCTCAACTTCATATTCTGCCAATGTAAGACGCTTCCATTTTGCCAAAGAATGAACCACCTCAGCGCGGGCCTCACCCATGTCTTTGATAGGGAAACTCACTGGACGTTCCACGCCGTTAAGATCGTCGTTTATGCCTAATCCCTTTAACACGAAAAGGGGTGCCGTCACTCGTCTCAGTCGCAACTCGGTAGATAGATTCTGTTGAAAGAAATCTTTGAGCTGCTTAATGCCTTGTTCTGTCTGTCGTTTGCCAAGCAGAACCTTATAACCTTGCGGCTTTATAAGATTGCTCATAACATACTTAATTTAGATAAATCAATAATGACGGCAAAGATAATTAATAATTATCATAATAGCGCAATTACCGATGGATATTTTGCAATATGATAGGATATTTCACATTTTGTTAACTTTTTGAACAGTAACATGAAGGCAACCAGAAAAAAGATGGCTTCAGTACGTTAATACGAAACGCGCCTAAAGCCAAAAACAAAGATGCCACGATATATTATGGTTCAAAAGTTTATTGAACCCATATGCAATTTCCTAATAAATCTCCAGCATATTTTATACAGCCTGCACTATGAGATAGGACAAATAAGAAGCAAAGGCTGTGGCCAACATCAAGCCTTCCCAACGCTCAATGCGGTGACGAGTGAATGATACTAGCCAGATTAGCACCATGGAAAGAACCATTACTGAGAGATCAACAAAGGTTATTCCCGATATCTGCATAGGTGCAATTAGTCCAGTAATTCCAAGAATCATCAAAATATTGAACACGTTTGATCCTATTACATTACCGATGGCAATGCCACTATTCCCCCGACGGGCGGCAACAACACTCGTAGCCAACTCTGGTAGTGATGTGCCCATTGCAACAATAGTCAGTCCGATAAGGGCATCACTCATCCCAAGGGTGGCAGCAATTGCAGAGACATTGTCGACGAACACATTAGATCCCAAAATCAAACTCGCGAGACCAACCACTGTGAGCAGTAATGCCTTGCCAACACCAACTTGCTTTTTCTTTGAGTCTTTATCTGATTGAGTGGACGAATCCAAAGATGATTCTTCTGTTTTCTCTTGCTTTGCACCGCGTAATGTGGTTATTATATAAAATATGAACATCATCAACATGATAAGCGCATCCAATCTATTGATACCTGAGTCATTACAGAGAATCATTAGGACTACTGAGGCGATTATGGCAAAGGGGATATCCTTGCGGACAGTGTCATGGAGAATAGCAATAGGAGAAACCATTGCTGCCACTCCAACAATGAGCAAAGCATTGAATATATTACTACCTACGACATTGCCCACTGCAAGGTCTGGCGTACCATTGATAGCCGACATAAAGCTCACGAAGAACTCAGGCATTGAGGTCCCCATGGCAACAATCGTCAGACCAATAACTATCTGTGGAACTCCCATACGCTCAGCAAGCCCTACTGCCCCATCGGTGAGACGGTCAGCACCCCATAACACAACAATAATTCCTACAATAGTGAGTAACACTTGTAGCCAGATCTGTGGAGCCACGAACAAGAAAAGCAATTGATTAAGCATCTTTTACTATTAAGATTTGAGTACAAATATACTCAAAAAACCCCGAATGTCGAAACACTCGGGGGTTGAAAACTAACAATCTATCAAACTACTATTTATCAAATCTATGGTCAATACCTACTTTATTTCAATTGAGCGGACCACCTCTTTGTCTGCTTTCTTCACCTTAGGGAGATCCACTGTGAGCACGCCGTTGGTCATTGTTGCGGCTATGTTTTGAGTATCCACATCATCAGGAAGTATTAATGTCTGTTCATACTTATCATAGGAAAACTCCCGACGGAGATAACGAGTTCCTTCATCTTTTTTGTCCTGATGTTTCTCCATCTTTATGGTGAGGTCGCCTTCAGCATTGATGTTAATATCAAAATCGCTCTTGCTCAGCCCAGGAGCAGCCAGCTCTACCATGTATTTATCATTGTTCTCAAGCACGTTGATTGCTGGTGCTGTTGCATTAGTACGTCCCATACCTACTGTATTGAAGAAATCATTGAACGCCTCTGGTAACCAATTGTCATGTGTATACATATCAAAATCTCCTATATTTAATTGTTTTTATTTTATCATTTCTATCAATACAATTACAATCCGTGTACCAATCAGAACAAAATGCCACCCTGGCAGCAATATACTGACAAGGTGGCATTTCTAAAAAATTCATCTACGACTTTCCCAATTCTACTGATTAGAAAAGCGGATGAGCAGTGTACTATTCCCCTGTAGCCGTGCGATCGTCTACATTGTCGCTCTCTGAAGGAGCTAGAATCTCCTTAAAGTTTGTGTATCCATTCTTCACCAAAATGTTGTACCACTGCAATAATTTCTTTATATCACTATCGTGGACACGATCCTGATCAAAGTTTGGCAGAACTTCTGCAAAATATTGGCGGAGCTCCTTGCTTGAAGATTTCTTATAATCGAAGGAGGAAGGGTTCAGATTCTCCTTCTCCCCTACTTTTGTCAGCACGTCCCAGAGTGGTAAGTCGTCGGCATCTGTATACATAGCAATATCTGCCAAACTCGTTACTCTGTCTTTTGCAAAAGCGGGAAAACGGTGATGGGTCTCGTCGATTGACTCAACAATAAGAGTAGCCTTCCCACGAGAAACTAGCTTATAAAGTCCCGGCTTTCCTGCAATGGATAATATTGTTTCCATGTCTAAATATTTTTTATTTGTATTATTAATTGATTGATTTGACTGTTAAGGTCTTTATGACCATCATTGTTAATAACAAAATTACAAAGTTGACTTACTTCGTCCTGAGGCATTTGACGATCAATCCATGCCATTGCCTGTTCGCGTGAAATACTATCTCGGTGCATGATGCGACTGATACGCAATTCAACAGGAGCAGTTACCGCAACAAAGTAATCGAAAGGCAGCCGGTAGTTAAAGCCGCTATCAAAGAGAATGGCGCTTTCCAACCATGAATAACCACTCGCAAGGAAATCTCGAGCAACGGCAGGATGAACTATATCATCGACCGCCAACTTGTTTTCATCTGATTGCAAAAGGAACTGAGCTAACACAGATTTCTGCAACTTACCATCATAATATATATTATCACCTACAATAACCGACAACTTTTGTTGTAGTTCTACATCCTGTGCCATTAGTCGTTTTGCCGCGGAGTCACAGTCATAGACTTTTATGCCCTGCTTCTCCAACAACTTACAGACATAACTCTTGCCGCTGCCAATACCTCCAGTAATACCAATGATACTCATTTATTGCTCGATGAGATAATCTACCTCATCCATTTCCAAATGGGCATTGCTGATACCCCTTGGCTTACTCTGTATGTAAAGTTTGCACTTGTCCGATGGATGTGAAGCCAATTCCTTATAATCCACAGCCACCGAAAAATCACTTGCTTTGATAGAACGATACATGCTCGCCCCTACAGTGAAGTGTACCCGAACACGTTGCGGGAATGTGCGGATAGTCAATCCATCGGGTTTGTTAACAGCGGTAATCGGCACTTCCATACTTTCCTCTGTTAAGATATCTGGGTAAAGCGTAAGTTTAACTGTATTGGGAACAAATTTCACGCCTTTCATGGGCCTCAAGGTTACCACTCTACTAACTGTATCTTGGAAATTAACAATATTCAAGAACTCGGTAGAAACAGTCCCTAGACTATCCAAAACATCCTTGCTTGCATAGACGGTGACCTTTTCTGGATTGAACTGAATATGTGCAAGATAGTAGTTTTTTCCAGGTACGATGTTTCCCGCGAGCACTACCTTTACTTCCTTATTGCTTCCATAGTTGAAATAAAAATCCAACCCGGAAGACTTAACGCTTGTGATTGATGAAGAGCCGAAGAGCTGCTGACGTAGTAATCTCTGAAGATCTAAAATAGGCACTTGGCCATGTCCAGCTTGCTTATTGGCGTAAGTGCTGAAGTTAAATACTATTGGTTGTAACTTGTTCGTGGTGATATATGACACGATAACAAATCCTTTGTCCTTAACAGTAACGTATACCGTATCGGTCAACTCGGACGTCATTACCACATTTTTGGGAACTCCGCTAATACGAACAACAACAGGCAATTCCTTCTCATAAGTCTCGTTGAGTGTCATCAGGAGCCAAAAGGCACCACTCAAAGCCAAAAAGAACAGAAAAACAAGAAACTCCTTGTTCAGCGCACCGAACAAGAAGTCTTTGATAATTTTATATGTTTTGCGAATATTAGGCATTAGGCTGCTGCTGAGTAGCGTCTGCAAAGACGTACCCCTTATCAACAGAAATCACCACACCACGTGCTATTTCAACTTCAATAATATTTTTTGCTTGGTCAATTCGCTTAACTGTACCATAGATTCCACCGCCAGTTACCACACGGGAACCATCCTGTAGGGAATTTTGGAATTCACGAATCTTCTTCTGCTTCTTCTGCTGAGGACGAACCATGAAGAACCACATGATTGCAAAGATGGCAACCATCATGAGCAGCATGCCGCCCATTCCTCCACCCTGTGCTGCCTGAGCAGCTAACACTAATGTACTCATTTGTTGTTGTTTTGAATTATTATTCTAAATCAGTTGTATTATCAGTTAACTCGTCAGGATCTTCTTCTGTATCCAAAATTCCATCGTTATCATGAATCTCCGTCTGATTCTGCTGGTCAATACGAGGCCTGTGTACAAAACGAACACGTCCCTCGGCTTCTTCATCGTCACCTTGATTATCGTTGGACTGAAATCTTTGACGAGGTGCTGGCATCTCTTTAAACATATTACCCGTGTTGACCAAATAGCGGGCAATAGCGTCGAGCATGCCGTTAATGTATGAACCGCTCCGAGGAGTAGAATACAGTTTAGCCAACTCTACATATTCATTAATGGTAACCTGCACAGGGATATTTGGGAAATTGAGCATTTCCGCGATAGCTATTTGCATAATCACCACGTCCATATAGGCTAAGCGGGAGAAATCCCAGTTGCGAGATGTCTCGCTCATATACCGTTGGTAGGCATCTGCATTAAGAATAGTAGAACGGAAAAGCTTGCGAGCAAAGTCTTTATCCTCTTCGTCTTTGTATTCTGGCAACAAATCTTGTTTGCTCTTATTCTTAGGATCAAAGCGCTTAATTGTCTTCACAACGAAGGTGTCTACTATCTCTTTATCGTCATTCCAATAAAGACTACGTTCCTCCAAGAATGCATCCAAGTCAACATTGTCAATAATCAGCTGCTTGTATAACTTACGCCATAGCTCGCGATCTTCTTCGTAGTCGCTCTCTGGCTCAGCCATATAATCCTTGTAAGTCTGGCTCTGTTCTATTTGGTTGCAAAGCTTACGAACAAACTCGATATCATCTTCCCATGAGATTTTCTTATCGTCTAAATACTCGTTAAGCGTCTTGTTCTCTTCCAACTGAACGGCAAACTTGTTATAAGCTAGTTTTAACGAAAGTGCCTCTAAGCCTTCTCGTTCAACTCTCTGACTCAGAACTTCAATGCGATGGCGTTCTTCTTTGGTAATGGCAACTATGAGATCCAATAGGTAAATATAAAGATCATATGCCTTTGACAAGCTGAAGAGCAATTCCTTTTCAGCATTGTCCATGTTTTTATTGCCGTTTTGATAGTATGCGTAGGTTAACTGAACTATCTTGATTCTAATGATATCCCTATTGATCATTACTCTTACTTTACAACGTGATGTGTTTATTGTTACTATGCAAAAGTAATTAAAAAACCATATACATGCAAGAAACGTCGCTATAAAACTTTATTTTTTATGGAAACTTTGCACTATATAAAATAAAAGGCGTACCTTTGCACACGCATTTTCACTATGGCAAGTGTTTTCCAGTGTGATGGTGAATTAATTCATTTTTTAATTTAGAGTAACACAGTATGAAAGAAATTAGTATTTCAGCTCAGAAGCGTGAGACCGTTGGTAAGAAAGCTTCTAAAGCCCTTCGCAAGGAAGGATTGATTCCATGTAACATTTATGGCGAGGCCACTGAGAACGGCAAGCCTGTTGCTATGTCTTTTGCAACATCATTTAGTGAGCTCCGTAAGCTCATCTACACTCCACATATCTATGTGATTAAAATCAACATCGATGGCACTGACCATGCTGCGGTGATGAGAGAAATTCAGTTCCACCCAGTCACTGACGCACCTTTGCACGTAGATTTCTATGAGATAAATGATCAGAAACCTATCACTATCGGTATCCCCGTGAAACTTGTAGGACTGGCACAGGGTGTTCGCGATGGTGGTCGCATGAACCTCTCTACTCGTAAGATTAATGTAACAGCTCCATATCAGCAGATTCCCGAGCATCTTGACGTGGACGTGACAAGCCTGCAACTCGGCAAGAGTATCAAGATTGGAGACCTATCATTCGAGGGCCTCGAAATTGCTTCACCGAAGGATGTTGTAGTTTGCTCTGTGAAAATGACTCGTAATGCTGCAGCTGCAGCTGCAGCTGCAGCTGCAGGCGATGAGGCTGCAGAATCATCGGCAGAGTAATAAGGCTGCTGAGTAAGTTCGGCAACATGGACAAATATTTAGTTTGTGGATTGGGCAATCCTGGCGAAGAGTACGCTGGAACCCGTCACAACACTGGTTTTATGATATTGGACGCTTTTGCTAAGGCGTCCAATATTTATTTTGAGGATAAGCGTTATGGTTTCGTGACCTCTACGTCACTTAAGGGCCGCAAAATCTACTTGTTGAAACCTACAACGTTCATGAACCTCAGCGGCAATGCCGTGCGCTATTGGCTCAACGAGGAACGTATCGATCAAAGTAGATTACTTGTCATCAGCGACGATGTTGCCCTTCCACTTGGAGATTTCCGACTGAAGGCAAATGGGAGCAATGGTGGGCATAATGGCCTTGGGCATATCATGCAACTGATTGGGCAGGATTTTGCGCGTCTACGCGTGGGCGTTGGCAACGAATTCCCACGTGGCGGGCAAGTTGATTGGGTTCTTGGACAATATTCCGAGGATGAGCTGAAAGCGCTACAACCTACAATTGACAATGCTTGTGACATTATCAAGAGTTTCGTGCTTCAAGGAATAGACATCACGATGAACCTATACAACAAATTAGGTAAGCATAAAGCATTATGACAATTGAAAGCGAACAACTTCGTCTTCCGAAGAACGGCCCGTCAGCGCGCATAGACAAATGGTTATGGGCGGCACGTATTTTCAAGACAAGATCAATAGCATCAGATGCCATTAAGAATAGTCGTGTGACCATTGATGACATGAACGTGAAGCCCAGTCGTATTATTAAGGTGGGCGACGTCATAAGTGTGAAGAAACCTCCTATAACTTATTCATTTAAGGTTCTTGCATGCATTGAGCAACGTGTGAGTGCAAAACTTGTACCTCTGGTCTATGAGAACGTAACCGACCCTAAACAATACGAACTTCTTGAGATGAGCCGCATCAGTGGATTCGTAGACAGACAAAAGGGCTCTGGACGTCCTACCAAAAAAGATCGCCGAGCCATGGATACCTTTGTTGATCCCACTATGTTTGGATGGGATGACGAAGGATGGGACGACAATTCATGATTTCAACCATTATTATCTTTTAATAAATCCATTAATGACCAATATAGCCATCTTTGTATCGGGTAGCGGTAGCAACTGTGAGAATATAATCAAGCATTTCCAAGGCAATAAGGAGATTCGCATACGTCTTGTTCTTAGTGACAAGGAGGATGCTTATGCTCTCGTCCGTGCCCAAAATTTAGGCATAGAAACTCGAGTTTTAGATAAAAAAGAGTTTAACGATCCAGACCTTCTCATGCCCATCCTTGAGCAATTTGATGTCAATTTCATTGTTCTGGCAGGATTCTTACTCTTTATACCCGACTTTCTTATCAAGGCATTCAACCATCGAATGATTAACCTTCACCCTGCCCTATTGCCTAAGCATGGAGGAAAGGGGATGTGGGGACATCACGTTCACGAAGCCGTCAAGGCTGATGGCGACACCGAGACCGGCATGACAGTACACTGGGTAAGTCATGAAATCGACGGAGGAGAGATCATAGCGCAGTTCAGTACCTCTATTTCACCTGATGACACCCCAGACGATATTGCCGCTAAAGAGCATGTACTTGAGATGGAACACTTTCCGCAAGTTATTGAGAAAGTCATCAATCAGCTATAATAATAACTACTAAAAAAGTTTCGGGGCAAATCTATCAGCGTGATAGGTTTGCCCCGAAACTTGTTATTGATTAATCTCCCATCATAGGTCCTCCAAAACCACCGTGAGAATGTCCTCCGAAGCCTCCGCCTCCAAGGCCACGAGGGCTTCTTCCATTACGAGGGCTAGGACCAAATTGACGCATTTCCTGACGAGCCGCCTTGCCTCCGAAAAGGTTTAGACGATAATTCACATGGAGCATAGCATAGCTATTGATGGCGTTATACTCTGTGTCACTACGTTGCATGGCAGAGATGCTACGACTTAGATTGCTCTGATTGTGTAAAATATCATAGAACTGAAGCATTACCGTGAGTGGCCTACCCCTTAGGAAGCTCTGTGAAATTTGTGCGTTCCAAACGAGTTCGTTCGTATTAAGAGAATTATCATTGAAACCACGACGGCTATTCATATGCAAGTCTGTGGACAAAGCCGTGCCCCAAGGAGCGTTTAGAGTGGTATTAATACCATATGAGTACTGCCATGTATCCAAGTTTGCCGTCTTTTGCAAGGCATTACGAGTGTGGCGATAACCTAGATTTCCGTCCAATTCTATTTCCAACCAGTCGTTGCGATAGCTACCTGAAAGACGCTCGTTGATATTCAAATCCTTTGTCGTATTTTTCTGAGAGTCAGACAAACGGTCCAGGCTTAAATAACCCACATTATTAGCATAGTTTACATTAGTAAACGTATTGACATTCCAATAGCCTGCTGTATCAAGGGGGGTGTTAAACATAAATGCGCCATTCATGTTCCAGTCACCATTGATATTTTCCGGTTTGGTAATACGTCCACCTGTCTTCTCATTGTAGCTAACCTTGTTGCTAATGGAGTTATTCGTTGTTGAAAATTGCACATAGGTCATCAAAGACTGCTTGGTTTTCTCGAAATAGCCATTATAGAAAAGTCGGAAATTCTGTGTGAACGATGGCTTCAGACCTGGGTTACCCGTTGAGATGTTAAGAGGATTTGAGTCATCATAAATATCAAGCAATTGACTAATGCTAGGCTGAGAAGTGTTTGCACGGTAGTTTATGCGCAAGTTACTTACCTTGTTAAAACGATAACGGAAGTCAAAAGTAGGTGAAACGTTAAGCACATTACGTACGGTATCTACGTTCAGGCCCTGATAGTTCTGCACATAATTAGAATGTTGTGGTTGTGCCATCACACCTGCATTCAACTGATATTTAGTCCTAATCATACGGAACATCAGTTCGATGATGTGAGTATAATTCTTGTATTCGGAGAAACGGCTCAGATTATCATCTTTATAGTATGTATATGGATTGTCCAGCCTGTTCAGATAATTGTCCCAAAGACGATATCCTGGTAATAGTCCGTCAAAGAAGTTCTCACCTAGGTTGGAGAAATCATAAGTAGCACGGTCACTCTTGCTATAGCTATAACTAAACCTGTAGCGAAGTTGCAGGAAGGTGGCACGCCATAGAGGTTCACTATATGTTGCTTGAAGGGTATATCCCCAATTCTTGGTAGGAGTGACGTTATAGCGGTTTGTCTGATAAGTGGAGTCCATGCCAAGAGCATTCTCCAACTGATACAAGTGTACATTGTTAGTGGACAAGCTATTCGAATTTCCATCACCATAGTTAGCATTTGCACGCAAAGTCAAATTTCTACCCATGCTGTTTAGACGCCTGTTGTATTGCAACATTGCACTATAGCTATGATTACTTGAATAACTTATACTATTGCTTTGGTTGGAGTTTACCATCAAGCTATCAGCATCCAGCAAAGCCAATGACTCTGCCGAGAGAGGATCCTTAGTGTATAAGTAGGGGTCTTTGTTGTATGATGCTGAACGATTGTTAGAAAGGCCATCATTGGTGCTAAGGCTAACTTCCGGCCTAAACATGATGTTTGTCATGGTATCAGGCGTCCACTCTAATCTCATTTCAGCATTAAATTGATCTCCACGCGAGTAGTTTTGGTTAATACTATTACCAAATGATCCCACCTTACTTACAAAGTTTTCAGATGATCCTCGAGAAAAAACGTCTCCATCACTATGGTTCCATCTAACGCTTCCATTGATTTCTATTGTGTCTTTCTTTTCGTAGTTCAACACCATGCCAGCCATCTTTGAAGCATTAAGACCATTCCGTCCCCCGCCAAATCCACCTCTTCGACCGAAGCCCATATCGTTTGTATTATTGGCATTGCCCATACCCATTATGCGGGTCGATTTGTTAAAGTAACCTCCGAAGACCCTTCCGGTATATCGATCTTGTGTTCCTACGCCCGCATCAGCATTGACCATCAGACCCTTGTTCATTCCTGGCTTTGTGCCGAAGTCGAGAACGGTCTGTTCATCGCCGTCCTGGATACCTGTCACCCTGGACAAGTCGCTCTGTTGGTCATAGGCTTTTATTTGTGAAATTATAGTCGTAGGGATATTCTTCATGGCCGTCTTGGTGTCTCCGGTCATAAATTCTTTTCCGTCTATCAATATCTTTTGTACCTGTTTGCCATTAATGGTGATCTTGCCATCGTCGCCCACTTGCGCACCTGGCAACCGCTTCACGAGTTCTTCAATGGTGGAACCCTCTGGCGTTTTGAAAGCAGCACTGTTATAGACAAAGGTATCTTCCCTAACCGTTGCTTTAAGAGCCTGGGCCGTTATTCGGGCCTCTTTTAGCATCACGGCATCCGACGCAAACAGCACTGGCCCCATGTTCAGATTATGGTCATCTTGTATTTGAATCTTCTTTGCCGAAGTTATGTAGCCAACACTCGACATCTTGAGGATGTAGCGCTCATTGGCTGGTGCCCTCAATACAAACTTACCACTATCATTGGATACTGTTCCCATAACATAAGTTGAGTCCTGCTTTAACAGCTGAACAGTTACCATAGGAATCGCTTCCTTAGAATCCTTGTCAATAAGGTACCCTGAAATTTCTCTCTCTTGGGCTCTAGCCATCGCCGAAATAACTATCAGCATGACCAAAAGAAGGCCTTTTTTCATATTATATGATCAATGTTGTTTTTGATTGAATACACATTTAAGACGCTTGTTTTGTCAATTAGTTTAATTCTTACACTATTTTTTTTTGATTGTTGACATTTGAAAATGCACATACTTATATATCATTGAGCAAAACACAACATATTACTTTAAAAAGCCTTAATTAATCAGTTCCTTTCTTTCCAAATTGCGCTTTTATTGCTTAAATTTGTATCATATGTTAATGTAGTATGATTATGGAACAAAGAGTTGTAATTGCCAAGAACCTGCAAACAGAGATTGCCACCGCTATCTCGGAGTGTGAGCATGACCGCATTTTTGTGCTTACCGATGAAACCACGGCCGAAAAGTGCTGGCCTATCATCTATAATTGTTACTGCCTGAAAAATGCACACCTCATCACCATTCCCGCTACTGACACGCATAAAAATCTAGAATCCCTTGCACATGTTTGGCAAGAGTTGCAAGTTGGTGGAGCCACACGTCATTCGTGTCTGCTCAATCTCGGAGGTGGCATGGTTACGGATCTAGGTGGCTTTGCCGCATCCACATTCAAACGTGGTATTGATTTCATCAATATTCCCACTACACTACTTGCCATGGTAGATGCGTCTGTTGGTGGCAAGACGGGTATCAATTTTGGCGGATTGAAAAACGAGATTGGTGCCTTCAACAATGCCAATTGTGTAATCTTAGCCACGAAGTTCCTTCCGACCCTTGATCAACAAAACCTGCGTTCCGGTTTCGGCGAGATGCTTAAGCATGGCCTTATCTCAGATGATCACCATTGGGCAGAGTTGCTTCGCTTTGACCTTGATAACCCCGACTTTGAACATTTGCAAAAGTTAGTGTCGCGATCGGTTAAAGTCAAGGAGCGCATTGTTTTACTTGACCCTAAGGAAAGGGGTCTTCGCAAATCTCTAAACCTTGGACATACATTCGGTCATGCATTCGAGAGTTTCTCTCTTGCCAATGCTGATAAAGCTACCCCAATTCTTCATGGTTACGCCGTAGCCTATGGACTCATTTGCGAGCTCTATATGTCTGCTATCAAAACTGGCTTCCCCACGGAGAAGATGCATCAGACCGTAAAATTCATCCGTGATAACTATGGAACATTAGACATTTCTTGCGACGACTATCCACAACTCATCGAGCTCATGCACCATGACAAAAAGAACAACGCCGACGAGATCAACTTCACCTTGCTGGGTGGTGTCGGAGATGTACGCATCAATCAAACACTAAGCGAAGATGAAATTAAAGAGGCATTAGACTTCTTTCGTGAGGGCTAGTAATGAACGACTTCCGTCATAAGATTAGTGGATGTTCCTGTTTAAAAAACAATAATTGCAAGTTACTATTGGAAAAATTATCGTAACTTTGCAAACGAATAGAGTGCTTGGTAAACCTCTTTAAAAACAAGAAATGGAAAAAACAAAACAGAATGTGAGTGTGCTGTTTATGCTTGTCAGCATCCTCTTTTGCGTTTGCCTAATTGCCGCAAACGTCCTCGAAACAAAGCAAATTCAGGTAGGTTCTATAAGCCTTACTGGTGGTTTCATTGTGTTTCCAATATCCTACATTATCAACGATTGTGTATGTGAGGTATGGGGATTCCGCAAAGCACGTCTTATCATATGGACGGGATTTGCAATGAATTTCCTCTTTGTAACCTTCGGGGCTTTGTGTGACTTGATACCCGGTGCACCATACTGGAATAACCAAGAAGGCTTCCACGCTATCTTCGGACTTGCTCCCCGCATAGCCGCCGCATCCTTCGTGGCGTTCATTGCAGGTAGCTTTATCAACGCCTATGTGATGAGTCGCATGAAAATTCGTGATGGCGGACGCCGATTCTCAGCACGTGCCATTTTGAGCACCATAGCTGGTGAAAGTCTCGACTCGATCATTTTCTTCCCCCTAGCCCTTGGTGGTGTGGTGCCAATGGATGAACTACCAATTCTCATGATGTGGCAAGTGATTCTCAAGACCGCTTACGAGGTTGTGGCATTACCAATAACCGTCCGTGTAGTCAAGGCTATGAAGCGACATGAAGGAGCGGATGTTTATGACAATGGTGTCAGCTATAGTATCTGGAAAATATTTAATGTGGGATAAGATATGAATGAAGACCGCAATTTGGAAGGGCTCAAAGCACTTGGCGCCAAAACCCAGTACCGCATGGATTATGCACCTGAGGTTCTAGAAACCTTCATCAATAAGCACCCAGAAAACGACTATTGGGTTCAATTCAACTGTCCAGAGTTCACTTCTTTGTGCCCTATCACTGGCCAACCTGACTTTGCAGAGATTCGTATCAGCTATGTTCCTGCTGAGCGCATGGTGGAAAGCAAGAGTCTGAAACTCTATTTGTTCAGCTTCCGCAATCATGGTGCATTTCACGAAGATTGCGTCAATATCATCATGAAGGATCTCATCAATCTCATGCAACCCAAATATATTGAGGTGACTGGGATTTTCACCCCACGTGGTGGCATTAGCATTTACCCCTATGCCAACTTTGGGCAGCCAGGTACAAAATACGAAGAAATGGCGATGAAGAGATTCATGAACCACAATCAATGATATCATTGATTCATCCAAAGCATATCAGTAGCAAGCCCAAGGCATAGCCTTGGGCTTGCTAGTTCATAGTATCTGAAAATTTGGTTGACGCTCCATCCATCTTAATCCTATTCAAGGTCGACTATTTAAATCTTATTCGTTATTTATGTTGTCAATTCCTTTTATTCATGCGTGTCGGAAATAATATTTTTTCACTTCATACTTTTAATAAAATTCGTTCACTAAAAAAATATTTTCACTGCACTGAAAATAGATAACAACTTTGTTAGGAATCATTTAGCATCACTCTGCCACGGGGAAACTGACTTTGATTGATGAGAACTCACTAGTTTGAGAATTAGCGAAAGACCTTATTAAAAACTTAGAAAAAACAAGACTAACTTACGCAACAAACAGTACTAATACACGCATTACTTTTTTTTAAGATAAACTTTGCGTTTACCGATTAATTGATTACTTTTGCATAACAATCATACTATGGCTCCGTAGCTCAGTTGAATAGAGCATCAGATTCCGGTTCTGAGTGTCGCGGGTTTGAGTCCCGCCGGAGTCACTTTATAATTCCGATTTTTTGTTAACTACTTCTTCCAATATGGATATTACCGAAAGATTTATTAATTACACGAAATTCGACACCCAGTCGGCAGAGGACTCTCAGACCGTCCCCAGTACTCTAAAACAGCTTGAATTAGCAAAATATCTCAAGGAGGAGTTAGAGCACGAAGGATTACACGATGTCGAGATGGATGAGATGGGCTACATTTATGCCACACTTCCCTCGAACATGAAGAAGGAAGTGCCCACCATCGGTTTTATTTCCCACTATGATACTGCTTTGGATGCTAGTGGTGCCAATATCAAAGCTCGTATTGTAAACAACTATGACGGCAAGGACATTGAACTATCCCCAGGTATCATTTCTTCCCCAAAGAAGTTTCCTGAGCTCTTGGAGCATATAGGAGAAGATATCATCGTCACTGACGGAACAACACTCCTCGGTGCAGATGACAAGGCTGGTATAGCGGAAATCGTACAAGCCATGTGCTATCTGCGCGACCATGATGAAATCAAGCATGGTGACATCAGAGTAGCTTTCAATCCCGACGAAGAAATAGGGATGGGCGCTCACCATTTCGATGTTGAGAAGTTCGGATGTCAATGGGCTTACACCATGGACGGTGGAGATCTCGGCGACTTGGAATATGAAAATTTCAATGCTGCGTCAGCCAAAATAACAATCAAGGGTGTGAGTGTCCATACTGGCTATGCAAAGGGAAAAATGGTGAATGCCAGCCGACTTGCATGCGAATTTAACAGCTTTATCCCAGACACCGATATTCCAGAGACGACCGAAGGCTACCAAGGTTTCTACCATCTTCTGGCCATCAATAGCCATTGCGAGGAAGCAAAGTTGAACTACATTATCCGTGACCATGACCGCAAAAAGTTTGAAGAACGAAAAGATTTCATGGAGGATATCGTTCGGACGATGAATGAGAAATATGGTGCAGGTACAGTAGCTATTGAAATGAAAGACCAATACTACAACATGAAAGAGAAGATAGATCCCAACATGTATGTAGTGGACATCTTATTGAAAGCCATGCAGGAATGTAGCGTAGCACCTAAGGTGCAACCTATCCGTGGTGGTACAGATGGTGCCCAATTGTCTTTTCGTGGTCTCCCCTGCCCTAATGTATTTGCTGGTGGCGTGAATTATCATGGACCTTATGAATTTGTATCTGTTCAGGTCATGAGAAAAGCCGTACAGGTTATTGTCAAGATTTGCGAAATAGTAGGCACATTCAAAGATTAATATATTATGGACTTAGCATAGGGCCTAACCTTGCTTTCCGAAGGGGAAGGCAGGGTTAGGCCTTTATTATTTATCTATGGCAGAACTCCCTAATCTCATCAAGGACCTCGCCCTCATCCTAGTAGTTGCGAGTGCAGTAACGCTTATCTTCAAGATGCTTAAGCAACCACTTGTCCTCGGATACATTGTGGCAGGTTTTCTTGTGGGCCCTCACATGCCCTACACAATGCACGTGATGGACAAAGCCGACATCCAGACTTGGGCAGATATCGGAGTTATGTTCCTCTTGTTTTCTTTGGGACTGGACTTCTCATTTAAGAAGATACTTAGAATGGGGCTTTCCCCAATAATAGCCACACTTATCATTATCTTCTCGATGGCAGGGTTAGGACTCGCCGTAGGACTTAGTTTCGGCTGGAGCAGAATGGATAGCATCTTTCTCGGGGGAATGCTCGCGATGTCTTCGACCACTATTATATACAAGGCCTTTGATGACTTGGGGCTTCGACAACAGCGATTTGCCGGATTGGTAATGAGTGTATTGATACTGGAAGACATACTTGCTATTGTGTTGATGGTATTGCTCTCTGCCTTGGCTAATGGCTCAAGTCCGGATGGAGGCCAGATGCTTAGTTCCATTTTACGCATTGGTTTCTTCCTAGTTCTATGGTTTGTGGTGGGACTTTTCATTATTCCCACATTCCTACGAAAGACACGCGGACTAATGACAGATGAGACAATGGTTATTGTCTCCTTGGGTCTATGTTGTTTGATGGCATGGATTTCGAGCACCGTAGGATTTTCTCCTGCCTTTGGCGCATTTATCATGGGTAGCATTTTAGCAGAGACCATTGAGGCAGATAAGATTATTCGGTTGGTAGAACCAGTCAAGAGCCTTTTCGGTGCTATTTTTTTTGTATCGGTAGGAATGCTTGTCGACCCCAATATTTTGCTGGAATATGCCGCGCCTATATTAGTGTTGGTTGTTACGATATTACTTGGTCAGGCGGTATTGGGCACAAGTGGATTCATGCTTAGCGGGCAACCGCTCAAAACCGCCATGCGTTGCGGATTCTCCTTAGCACAGATAGGCGAATTCGCTTTCATTATTGCCTCATTAGGATTATCACTCGGCGTTATTGGAGATTTTCTCTATCCAGTCGTCGTTGCCGTGTCAGTTATTACCACTTTCTTGACTCCCTACATGATACGAGTCGCCGAACCTTGTTACAATAAGTTAGAACAGGCTTTGCCCAAACGTTGGATTCGTCGCCTCAACCATCTTGGAACAGCACATCAGACAACCGCAATTGAGCAGAACAACTGGAAGAGCTTGTTACGTAAGATGGGAATAAACACGGGTATTTACACTATCCTTTGCATTGCCATCACTACGTTGATGCTAACGTTTTTCTTACCTTTTATTCGCGCAATTCTACCTCATTGGTGGGCAAATGCCGTATGTGGACTTCTGCTTATCATAATGTTGGCCCCGTTTATGCGGTCAATCATCATGAAAAACAACCATAGTGAAGAGTTTAAGGCATTATGGATAGAGAGCCGACTCAACCGACTACCACTCATCTTTACCGTGCTAGTGCGAATCGTCATCGTTGCCACCTTCATCTTTTATATCTGCAATTATCTTGCGAGATTCGAAAATGCTCTGGTCATTACCTTAGCCATGGTCATCATTGTTCTGATGATTCTATCACGTAGCCTGAAAAAACGGTCCATAGGCTTGGAGCGGCTATTCGTAAAAAACCTGCATAGTCGAGAAATTGAGGCGCAGGTTCATGGCCGTCGCAGACCTCTTTTTAGTGATCGTCTGATAGACCGCGATATCCATATTTCAGACTTTGAGGTGCCTGGGGACTCGGCTTGGGCAGGCAAGACATTACAACAACTTAAGTTTCGCAATCGCTTTGGAGTCCATTTGAGTGGCATTCTCCGTGGTATGCAACGGCATAATATCCCTACGGGCCAAACTATTATTTTCCCTGGTGATCATCTACAAGTGATTGGAAGCGATGAGCAACTGGAGCGATTCGGAAAGGCACTTAAGGGCGAACTTGTAGCCGAGGACGACCACATTGAGGAACGAGAGATGACATTACAGAAATTGCGCCTCTCCAGTAATTGCACTTTCATTGGCAAGACATTAAAAGAAAGTGGCATCCGCGACCAATATAATTGCATGGTCGTTGGCTTGGAAGCGGGCCAAAAAAACCTAACTATGATTGACCCAACACACCAATTTGTTGTTGGAGACATCATTTGGGTAGTGGGTGAAAGACCGTCATTGCGGGCATTGATAGCGCAAGCGTAACCATAAAAACACCTTTGTCCTCGTATACCAGATATTCCTCCTCGAGGTTATTGGATTTATCTTTAAGTGGGAATCAATGATTTCCCGCTTTTTCTTTGTGTGTATTGAAATGGGAATAGGCAAAATATATCAAATGAAAGAAAATTACACGATTTTTCTACGTTTTTGTATAATCAAGCAAAAAAGTATCATATTCTGCTAATATAATAACGTATTTTACTCTTGATATTTCATATCTTTGCAATATCAACATACTAACATCTTTATTTTTTTCTACCTAAATTAAACTGATATGAAGTATTTTTTTACCCTAATTATTGGTGCGCTTAGTGTTTTAAGCGCTAGTAGTGCTACTATCGAAAAATTGAGATTATCCACAGATCAGTGGGGTTCCTCTTTAGTAGCAAATAGTAATGTTACCTTGCTTTCGACATCTCAGTATGGCGAATTCAACATTTCCAACACGCTCCCGGTGGACATGAACACTTACACAGGAGTAAGGGTGGACTATTCAAACGCCATAACGGCAGAAGATGGCTCATTCTATCAGATAGTCTTAGGTGGAGGTACCTATGATAGTGGGTCTTATAGTTGGTCAGAATCTGACTTTGTAGATCTTGACGCTACGAAAAACACCATTACGGTTACCTTTGATAAAACAAAATTCGTAGATAACTCTATCCAACGTCTAGCCCTTCAGGCAAAGGGTGTTGGTTGCAGTGTCATGATTAATAGTGCCTATCTAATTAAGGGTGATGGCTCTGAAGTACAGATCGTATTTGGTGGAGTATCATGGGGATTGACTCGCACCGACAATTATCCTGATTTAGCAACGTTCAACTTCACAAATAGTTATGGAGGGCAGAAAGTACAAACCATGGACAATGCGGAGTGCACATATAAAACCCCTGGACAAGCTTACGTTTACACTATGGAGCTGACCGAACCTACATCTGATGACGGTTACTTTTTTGAAGCTGATGGTGAGAGTGGTGGTTATGCTTGGTTCAACCTTCCAGCTGGTGTATCTACTTTTACCTTCGCAATCAACGACTCAACAAATAAACAGGAACTAAAGACTTTGTGGTTTAAGCATGGTGGAAATTCAGCTGTAACTCCAGCCACTATTACCATCAAGTCACTAACAAGAACACCTGTGGCATCCTATTATGTCCTTGGTGACTTTTCTGCATGGACACTTGCTGGTACCATTGCAGGTGCTATGACAACAACTGATGGCGTTAAGTATATAAGGAACATCACAACAACGAAGGTAGACCAATACTGGAAGATTGCTCCACAATCTTCGCTTTTGGCAACCGATCTTGATTGGACCAAAATGTATGGTGTAGCAACTGATGGAAGCACAGCTTCTTCTGGTACATTGATACAAGGAGATAATGTAGGTGCCCTAAAGATTGCTACTGCTGGATCTTATGTGTTACAACTGAATGCTGAGACACTTACCTACACTCTCTATACAGCAGAGGAATATACCGCTGGAGTAAATGGTGTTTTGATTAGCAAGCCGGTAGCAAATGGTGAGATATTCAACCTTGCTGGACAACGCGTTAGCGAGAGTTATAAGGGTGTGGTCATCAAAAATGGAAAGAAATACATCAATAGATAAATGATGAACCTGCAATAATCATAGAGGTGTCGGCGGTGTCGACACCTCTATTTTTACAAACTGGCAACAAGCAAGTATCAGCATTAGGCAACAAAGTATTGCCTTTATGAGTGAATCCTTCCAATCTTATCAACTCAATCAGAATATACTCTGATTATCAAATCCAAAACTAACACCAAATCATAAAACCTAATGAAGAAAATAGCATTGCTTTGGCTAATGCTCCTTGTGAGCAGCCTAACATTCGCTCAATCGTCAGTAAGAGGAACCATCACCGATCAGGCTGGTGATCCAATCATTGGGGCAAGCGTCTCTGTAAAAGGTGCAAAAGGTGCTGGAGCTGTCTCCGACACTAATGGTAGCTTTTCTATTACCGTGCCCTCTACGAGAAGCCAACTCGTCGTAAGCTATGTTGGTTACGAGACACAAACCGTCAGCCTTGCTGGTCAAACGAGTATAAATGTTGTGCTTACAGAAGATCGTCAAACCCTTAACGAAGTTGTAGTAGTAGGCTATGGCGTCATGAAACGTAGCGACCTAACTGGCTCTGTCTCGTCGATTGATGAAAAAGCTATTAAACAAGGAGTGAATACAAGCATAGAACAAGCCATGCAAGGACGAATTGCAGGCGTGTCAGTCATGCAAAATTCAGGAGCTCCAGGTGGTGGTATTTCCGTACAAGTACGTGGTATCAACTCTCTGAGCAATAACGAACCACTATATGTAGTCGACGGAATCGCCATGTCAGGTCAGTCGAGCGAAAATACCAGTGCATTGGCAAGTATTAACCCTTCAGACATTACGAATATTGAAGTACTTAAGGATGCCTCGGCAACAGCCATATATGGGTCGCGTGCCAGCAATGGTGTTGTGTTAATAACTACCAAGAAAGGTCAGGCGGGCAAGACTCAAGTTCAATACGAAGGTTATGTGGGTTGGCAATCCTTGCCCAAGACTTTGGAAATGATGAATTTGAAGGAGTATGCACGATTCTATAACGACCGCGCCACCATCCTTGGCTGGGGAATTCGTGAAGACTACAAGGATGCATCACTGCTCACCGATGGAACTGATTGGCAAAACGTCCTTTTTGATACCGCATTCATGCACGATCACCAATTGAATGTGAGCGGTGGCACAAAGGGAACTAATTTCTCGCTCTCTGGTGGTTATTTGAACCAAGAGGGTGTTGGCATTGGCTCATCGTTCGACAGAGCCTCGTTCCGTGCCAATGTTGACACGGAGGTTAACAAGTGGTTGCGGATTGGCATGAACGCCTACTATGCCAACACCAATCAAGTGGTCACATTTGATGCCAGCAATGCCATTCAGACAGCATTGTATCAATTCCCAGACGTAGCACCTAGAAATCCTGATGGAACTTATGGTTTCGTTCAGACGAGCGAATTTGCCACATACTATTCCAATCCGCTTTTTGAGGCACAAATGCGCGAGAACAACAAAAAGAATCAATCTCTCGACTATAATCTCTATGCCAATATCATGCCTGTCAAAAATCTTACCATCCGTTTGGAATATGGTGGTAGCAATGGTTGGGGACAGAATTACTACTTTCAACCATCCTACGGATATGGTTCTATCATTGTGGAAAGCATATCGAAGCGCGGCAATACAAAAAACGAATATAACACGTTCAAGCAATATGCTACCTATGACTTTGATCTTTGGAAAGGAAGCCATATGCAAATCATGGGAGGACATGAGGCACAATGGGGAAAATGGCAAAGTTTAGAGGGTACTCGAAAGGGCTTTATCTCGGATGCTATTCATAGCCTTAACGTGGGAGACTCCTCCACTTCAACAAACACAGGAGACGATGGCACTCCCTGGGCCATTGAATCTTGCTACGGGAGATTGAACTATAATCTCTTGGATAGATACCTTCTCACGGCAACTCTCCGTACTGATGGTTCGTCAAGCTTTAGCAAAGAAAACCGCTGGGGATGGTTCCCATCAGTTGCATTGGCATGGCGCATCAGTAATGAAGGATTCATGAAGAATATCAAATGGGTGAACAACCTGAAACTTCGACTTGGTTGGGGACTTGTTGGAAACCAAAGTGTCGGTAGCTATGCTTATGGTGCCACTATGGCCAACGTTCCCACGTCTTGGGGTACAGGTTATTATCCTGCAAATTTTGCCAATCCCGATTTAAAGTGGGAAAGTACTCACGCTTGGAACGTCGGTATTGACCTAAATATGCTCAACAACCGAATTGAATTCATCGTGGATGCATATTATAAAAAGACAAAGGACTTGCTGATGCAAGCTTCATTGCCTTCCTACATCATAAATAATGACTATATGGGCATGACTTCGCCTTGGGTTAACGCTGGCGAAATGGAGAATAAGGGTATTGAGTTTACGCTCAACACCGTTAACCTAATGACAAAGGACTGGCGTTGGCAAACTGGGCTCACCCTATCTATGAACCGTAACAAGCTTACACGTACGAATAGCGAACAGAGTGCCCTTTTTGGCACAATAGGATCAAATACGTATACCATGTCAGAGATTGGTGGAACTGTAGGTAGATTTTATGGATACAATGTCATAGGGATGTTCACTGATGAGAATTCTTTTTATCAACGCAACCAGCTGGGCGAGTTCTTGCTAGATCAGGACGGCAACAGACTACCAGTGGCACGCCCAGTAAATTCAGAGGGTAGCATGTATGACATTGCTAAAGGAAGTATTTGGGTAGGTGATTATACATTCGAAGATGTGAATAAAGACGGAAAGATTACCGAAGCAGACCGCAAATATATTGGTAATCCAAATCCTGATTTCACATTCGGCTTAAACAATGTGATAACATGGAAAGACTTCGAACTATCATTCTTTATTAATGGAAGTGTTGGTAACGACGTCTACAACCTTGTGAGACAAAACCATACCGATTTCTCCGTTTGGAGCAATCTGATGAAGGATGCCACTAATTACGCCGTGATAGGACTCCACGACGAAGCAGGTTCAGCACTAGATATTACTAATGTCTACATTACCAACGCTTCTACGGCCACTTATCCGCGAATCTACACCAAAGGCGGAAGTATGAATGACAACAACCGAATCAGTAGCCGTTTTGTTGAAGATGGCTCCTATGTAAGACTGAAGTCACTCTCTTTCGCATGGAATATGCCAAAAAAATGGATTTCAAAAGTAAATCTTGACTGGGTGCAAATATATGCCAATGCTCAAAACTTATTCACCATAACTGGCTACGATGGCTACGATCCCGAAATTGGAGCCAATGGACAAAGCGTGATTTTACAGGGTATAGACAACTATCGCTATCCTTCTCAACGCATCTATAACGTAGGACTAAAAGTAAGATTCTAACCTTAAAGACATGAAGAAGAATAATATATTTAAGTTTATCGCTATTGCCTTTTTGGTGACTATGACGAATGGTTGTAGCGACAATTTCTTAGACAGGACCCCATCAGGAAACTACACATCGGCTACTTTCTATGCTTCCGATGATGCCGTTATGAAAGGCATAGAGCCTCTCTACAACCGTGCATGGTTTGATTTCAATCGCCGTGCAATCATCGGCATGGGCTCATACCGTGCAAATGATGGCTGGAATCCTTACGTGAGTGCAGAGTTCGCACGTTTCCAAGTAACAAGTTTAACTCAGGACATGAGCCTTGCTTGGTCATCTCTTTACAACGTAATAACCATGTCCAATGCTACGTTGAAGAACATAAAGGAATACTGTTCCGACAAAGTAACAGAGGAAGTAAAAAATCAAGCAATGGGCGAATGCTACCTCATGCGAGCCACGGCCTACTTCTATTTGCTTCGTGGTTGGGGTGCTAATATCATCATTGAGGACAATGATAAGTTCGTAAACAATCCGATACAACCTCTAAACCCAGAGGATGACGTACTGAAGTTTATCATTCAAGACTACCGAAAAGCAGCTGACTTGATGCGAGCAAACATCGTCAACCACCACCCTTCCAAATACGCCGCAAAGGCTTTGCTGGCAAAAGCCCTACTTGCTCAGAGCGGATGGAACCAAACCACACGTGACGAGAACACTCTTAAGGAGGTAGTAGGGTTGTGTAACGAAGTACTCAATAGTGGCAAGTATTCATTGATGGAAAACTATGAGGACCTTTTCAAGGCTCAAAACAATGATAACTCTGAAACATTGCTAGCTATGCGATGGGCAGATGCAAACCTTGGTACAGAGTCAGGATGGGGTGCCATCAATTGCCTTTACTCCGATCTCACTTTCTCAGAAGTAACTGACGTGAATGTTTGGGGTGGTAATCTTACTGCATCAGTTGACATGATCGATCTCTATAATGAGGAGCCAACAGATACTTTCCGTCTCCGGGCCACTTTCTTTACTCCTGGTCGTCATTACAACTACATCAAGCAAGCAGAGGGCGGATATACTTATAATCATAATTGGATGCAATGCAAGAAGGGAGTGTTAGGTACCAAAGCAGATGCCGGAGGGCACCTTGCCCAGATGGTTTCTCCTCTCAACACCTATATCCAAAGGTTAGCTGATGTCTATCTAATGAAAGCAGAAGCAATATTAGGTAACCAAGATGTTTGCAAGGACCAAGATGGTTTGAATGCGCTCAATGCTGTGAGAGTTCGAGCAGGCCTTACGCCTCGCAAGTCCTTCACATTCCAGCAACTCATTGACGAAAGGCGAAAAGAGTTCTGCATGGAGTATTTTAACTGGTTTGATATGGTAACATGGTATCGATGGAAACCTCAATATATGCTTGATTTCTTCAACAACAAGCAACATCGTGCCTTCGAATACCGTGAAGGGGATGTCATCCAGAATAAAGATGGAACGTTAAGTTACCGCGCCTTTCTCAATAGCGGGACAAACGCATGGTACTTTACCGATGCAGACGGCCATGTCTACTGGAACGATCATTTAGCTGTTTCAGAAACCGATAGCAAGACCGTTTATTTCCGAGGAAGGCCTGTAGACAAGGCTCATGGCTATGTCTACGATGTGGATTCATTAGTTCGCGCCAATGCAAATCTTGTTTCTATCATACTTAATGAAACTAACATTTTCATGCCTTATCCCGAGGCTGATGTGTTGCAAAACCATTATCTGAAAGAGACTCCACAACCATACAATTTCGGAGATGACACGAAATAAATGTCCTAAAATGATTAATCCTATGCAAAAGAGAAAAATAAATAGGGGGTTGACCTTGCTTGTACTGTTCATGCTGAGCATGTTTCAGGTTATCGTCACTTCATGTAGCGACAAAGAAAACACAGGAGGCGGTATACCTGAGATTACTGCAGTTAGAGTTCCTAACCCTGCCGCGGCCGATAGTTTCTTTGTAAAATCCGTTCCTGGACAAGTCATTGTCATTGTTGGAAAAAACCTGGACAACGTGATGAAGGTTTATATCAATGATCAAGAGGTATCCTTTAATTCTACGATGAACACTGATCACAGTCTCATTGTAACTGTACCGACAGAGGAGAAGGGCTTCAAGCTCACCGCCTTCAATAGCGACCTAAAAGATGAGATACGCGTAGTAACCTCACATGGGGAAACTTCCTATGCCTTCAAAATTACTGCACCCTACCCTTCAATTGCACGTATTCAAGGAAAATATCCCCGAGGTACTGGAGACACTCTGTTTGTTTATGGTTCTAACCTTGTAGATGTTGAAAAGGTTTATTTCACAGATATCCCTGCAACAAAGCTTGATTCTACTTCTTGGACAGAAATTGAAGGTAATACTGTAGATGCCATTAAGTATTTCAGTATTACCCAGAACCATTATCTTGACAATAAGACACAAGCCTATACCACAGACTCAAAGATTGGCGTCATTACACCGGAGATACCCTATGAAAGTGGAACCATTGTCGTAAAAACCGCTGGGGGCTACTCTTATATGCCTTATTATAAGCGTCCGGGGGTTCCCACAATCAATTCAATCAGCTCTGATTTCCCAGAGATTGGTGAGGAGGTTGTCATTACTGGCACGGAATTCGTGCAAGTACAGAGCATTACCTTTGGCGATATTTCCCTCACAAACGAAGACATGAAAGTCTCTCCATCGGAAGATTCCATTAAGTTTATCTGTAAATCAAAACCAACAGTTGGTAGTGGGTCAACCATAACACTTACCACACCTGGTGGAACTGTAAGCGAAGATAACTTCTTCAACTACTCTTTCCTTCTCTTCAACTTTGATGATCTCGGTCTAAATAATGGATGGGGACCAGATGCCGTGTATGAAACAGCTACACTCACGTCTGTTCCTTACACCAGTGATGGAAACTATGCCCGCTTCAAAGAAACGCAGAGCCAAACGTGGTGGGGAGCGATGATTTATTACAAATACTCTGCTGATTCCAAGTTCCCTCTTCCGAGTTATGACCTGATCCCTGCAGATGCATCACTCAATGATGTTTATTTAGCAATAGAGGTTTACAACAACAACAGTGATTACAACAACGGATTGTTCGGTGGTTATTTGCGCTACTTTATCCAACAGGATGCCGAAGACCCTGTTCCCACGAATAACGACAGTGGTAACCCTAATCCGGTAGGTAAGGTTAACCAGTTTGACAATTTCACCTGGGTAGATTACAACGCTGGTACGTTCTCACATCCATTGGGAGTCCTCTCTGACATAAATGGTGATCATCCGGTTGGCAAGTGGTATCGCCACGTACTTCCACTCAGTAAATTTGGCAAACTTCAGGGTCAAACCTATAAGGACTTGGTCAACATGGGACTCAATCAAATTCGTATACAATGCCTCAACCAAACTGTTACAACAGGAAAGGTTGATGTAATGTTTGACAATGTTCGTATTTATTATAACAAGAAATGATGAAAAAACTTAGATATTTTTTGTGGTTAGTATTTATATTGTTGTCCTCAGTTCCCATCCAAAGTTGTAGTGATGATGACAAAACACCCTCGGCAACTAAACTAGAAGTACTAAAAAACAACACCCCTATAGAATCTTTGGACTTTCAGATACCTGCATCATCTATGATGATTGGCATCAATTGCGATGCCGATTGGACAGCCACTGTTTCGGATTCTTCATGGGTCAATATATCAAATCATGCTGGATATGGTTATGATAACAAACTTTCATACATTAAAGTATCCGTAACTCGCAATACTACTGAAGCACGTCAAGCACAGCTGACAATCACATCAGGAAGTTTACAAAAGGTTATTACTATCAGCCAAAGCGGTGAAGGACTTGACCCTAACGACCCTTTTGAAAGTTCGTTCTCATTTGTCAACAACATGAAAGTAGGCTACAACCTTGGCAATACACTTGATGCCAACCCAGACATCTATACAGTTCCTGCCAATTTTAATGCAAAATCTACCTCCGATTGGGAGACTTCATGGGGGCAACCCGTAACCACACAAGCTATTATTGATGCCATTGCTGCAAAGGGATTCAACATCATCCGTATCCCCGTAACATGGTATCCCCACATGGATAGTGAGGGCAACATTGATGCTCAATGGATGGCACGTGTAAAAGAAGTGGTCGACTATGTTATCAAAGCGGGGTGCTACTGCATAGTGAACGTACACCATGATAATGGTGCTAAGTCAGCTGGACGTAGAGACTCCTCCGCTTGGCTTGTTGCTGATGCGGCTCAATATGATGCTGTCAAAACCCGCTACAAGAAGCTTTGGACACAGATTGCTACAGAATTTCGCAACTATAACGATAAATTGCTTTTTGAATCGTTCAACGAGATACTTGACAAAAATTACACATGGGGTGATGCTTCTGATGCGGGTGCTTACGCCGTAGTGAACAAACTCAACCAAGACTTTGTCGATGCAGTGCGTGCGACAGGTGGAAATAATGAATATCGTAACCTTGTATGTAATCCTTATAGTGCCGGACATACTAAAGCAAAACTCGACAATTGGCTGGTTCCACAAGACGTTCACCCAAATCATATTGTAGCATCATATCATACTTATGACCCTTACAGCTTCTGTAACGACAACGGACAGTATAACATCAATATCTTTGATGCTTCTTGCGAAGCTGAGATAGATGCTATGATAAAGCTTACTTCCGATCGTTTCAGTGAATTAGGTATACCCTTCTTTGTTGGGGAATTTGGTGCCATTGACAACAAAAAAAGCATGGCCGAAAGAATCAAATATGCTAAATATATGATGACAAAGCTTCGCGAACATGGAACCACAGGCATATGGTGGATGGGGTTATATGACCGCAAGACGGCAACGTGGTATGAAAATGAGATTGCTGATGCTTTGATGAGTGTCACTAACCAATAATGTTTGCTGTCCGCCTCGATTTGAGGCGGACAGTTTTATTATTGACTATCCTACCTCGTTTTCTCTGATTCAATATTTTAACAGAACATATACTCCTCGATCAAAACATAAATTTATTCTTCCAAACAACCTAATCTCACCAAACGTTACAAAATAATTTCTGGATTTTCAAAGCAGGATCTAATAGAACATGAGTTCGACGAATTTACGTTGTTTTCGGCATAATAAATATTTGTTAGACCGAAACCTCTCGAATGTTCATTACGCCTATAAAGAGAACTATCATCATAACAAAAATCACTATATAACATATAAGGAGGCATAGTGATTAACTGATGAATCATCTCATCTTCTGTGTTTCGAGATAGTCTTCATAATGAGAAGAGTTTGATTCCAGAAGAAAACAATATCGATGAAGAACTTCTTTGTAAGGAGTTTAAAGAATAATTGCTATGCTTTGCAGAATTCTAATACCATTGCACAGCATTACTATATCCGCTACGCTTGTCATATTTCAAGGCATCCGTTAAGGTAGACGCATTGGCACGGAAAGTAAAGTTGTAGCTGGTGTACGGAGCAAGAACCACAGAGCAGCTCATATTAAAGCAATGAAGATCACGCTGGAGTGATGCTGTTGTCATAGACATCTTGTTGTTTTCGAAGTCGTATCCACTAGAGAAACTGATATTCCATCCATCACTGATACGCAAGTTACCACTAACATTAAGTGTCTGAGTAAATTTATAGGGATATCGCATGGTCTTAGAATTGAACTTACCACCAGTGTTTTCACGCATGGTGATACCATATCCAAATGTAAGAGACCAAGGCATAGTAAAAGACATATAACCATCTTCGTCGGTTTTAGCCTTACCACCACCACCTTGTTTTTTTGCACCTCGCTGGCCTTCAATCATAGTTTCATCCACATTGCTCTCAATGTCGGTGTCTACACCCTCGTCATTCTTCTTGTTCTTATTCTTCTCTTCTTCATCACCTCCACCGAAGAGCTTCATGATTTTCTCGGGATTCAACGTGTAAGATAAGTTCTGTGACATACCTTGGAAACGCCCAAACCTACCATATCCCCACTCTGTATTGTTGCCAATGTAAGGCCTTCCGTCCTCACCAATTTCATATGCGTATGTTGCAAATACCGCATTCAAGTTAAAGGTATAGCTCTTCCACCATTTAAGACGGATGCGCATACTCAGATCACTCCATTTATGTGTTGGTGCCGCCATATTGTATGACATAGAAGCACCAAGTTCATCAATGAGGCTTATCTTCTTGAAACCCGAACTATCCTCATCACTTTTAATCTTCATTTCGAGGTTGTTGCTCACATCCCACGAAATACTTCCCGTTCGACCTCTGCCCGGGGCGCTATACAAACCACCATCGTATGGAGAATACTCCACTAGTGACACATTACCATTAACATCTGTTTTTTGATAGGTATCATAGTAACCATAGCGTCGTGCACCAAAGTCAGGAGCATAACTGAAGCTCATCTGAGGTGTGAAGACATGGCGAACGGCTTGAATCTTATCACCAAAAATCTTTCTGTTGGGAGTGTAAAAGCCATAAAGTTTAGTACTTGCCGAAAGGCTAAGATTCCAGTTGTAGAGATTATGGAATCCGTACGTTGTATCCCTAACTTCCACTTGACGTGCTTCATCCCAGGACTTGGTCACCTTACGAGTGGTCATGCGATCTGTCAAATTGAACGATGGAGTTAGATTGATAAAATTAAACAACATGAAGTTGGCATTAATAGGGATGTTGTGCTGCATGCCGTTACGCCAGTCTTTAACCAAGTTGGAGTGGAAAAGCTTTTTTTCCTTTGTATTGATAGAGTTAGAAAGCTGTCCCGTATAACTCATAGATATCTTCTCATACCAGCGTTCCTCACCTGCTTGATGCTTACGACGAAACGGATAGAAACGACTAATAGAAATATTCAAGTCAGGTAAAGACACCGCTATTGATGAATCACGCATATTCTGAGAAAGGTTTGCGGTAGAGCTAAGAGACATACCAATACTAGATAATGTAGTGCTCCAACTGACTGATGACGTACGCGTTGATTGTGTCATTGTCTGCGGGTTGTACATGCTGGTAAGGTTATTACGCTCATAACTTGACGAAGCAAAGTTCACACTTGCCGACAAAGAGCTAAATGGATTGGCCTTTGGATCCTGGCGATGACTCCATTGTAATTTGAAGCTTTGTTGCTCTTGGTAATCCGGCATACCTTTATCACCAGTCTTGGTGTTTTGCAAACTGAAGAAGAAAGAGCCACTATACTTGTAACGTTTGCGATAGTTGGTGGCGGCAGAAATGCCCCAAGATCCCTTGGTATAGATCTCACCAATTAGTTTTAAGTCCCATTTATCGTTAATGGCAAAGTAGTAACCACCATCACGCAAGTAAAAGCCACGATTATTTTCGTCGCCATAAGTAGGCATGATAAACCCGCTACTGTAACTCTTTGTAAATGGGAAGAAACCATAAGGAATAGCCAATGGCAATGGCACATCAGCTACAACAAGGTGCGCTGGCCCAAAAACCACGTCCTTACCAGGACGGACTTTGGCACGTGATAGTGCAATATAGAAGTCGGGATGATCCTTGTCGCAGGTTGTGTAGCGCCCATGAGCAAGAAACACATCACCTTTATCATTACGCTTAGAAATCTGACTTGTTAGATATCCGTCCTGTTGCTGGGTGTATGCTTGCTGGACAATGCCCTTCTTCGTCTTGAAGTTAAAAGCCATGGTGTCAGTGTCATACTTGTCCTGCCCCATGGTGAATTGTGGACGACCCTTGAGACCTGTCTTCTCTGTTGAGTCTTTGGAACCGGTAGCATGAACCAAACTACTATCAAGACTCATATAGATCTTATCGCTCTTCAGGTTCATTGTTTCATAGTCTACCTCTGATGAGCCATAAAGATGAGCAGTGTTGGAGCTAGCTTCATATACGAGAGAGTCCGTCGCATTATATTTTACAGGAGCATCTATACCACTCTTCTTACTTTTATTGATGGAGTCAAGGCGGATGGAATCGTCAATCACCTTATTATGGTGATAAATTGCAAGTTGTAACGAATCCATGGATAAAGTGTCCAGTATGGTATTGGCGGAAATTTGTTCGGTTTTGGATTTTTCCAACAATGAACTGCCTTTCAAGGAATCTTTCACCATTGTGGAATCACCAACTGGCTCTTGCAATTGGTGTTCAGAGAAGAGGAATACACTACCATCAGCCATAACAAAAGTGATGGCTAATAACAATAGAGTGATGAAAGATTTAGTCCTCATTTAAAGTACAAAAGTAATTAAATGTTGGTGAACAGCCGAGCGTTTTCTCATTTTTAACGTAGGATCCCATTAATAGCTAATAGCCTACCAACTATTATCGAGTATTTTCGAAAATATTATGATTAAGTTATGTGTTACTTCATTTTAAACTATCTTGGAGTCTCTGTTTTTCAAGCAAACATTTTGACCCACTCACGGAATCGTTCTACTCCTTCTTCTCCAAACTTAGCTAGGCTTCTTTCGGCCTGCTCCACCGTTTTTTCATGCTGAAGGTTAGACTTGCTATAAAATTTATCGGCATAACAAATAACCTTCTCTTCCATAGTTTCTGGTAGGAAGTCGCGATGAGGCAGAAGAAGATGGCCAGCAATGATACTCTCCGCAGTTAGTCCTGCACCTGTATGGCGTTCGCAAACACGTGCATGGCCTGGATACCCTTCTTTGCGCATAAGTTCGGCACCAAGAAATCCATGACGAAGGTAATGCTCCTTGCCAAAGCAGCAGATTGCGGGAGCATCGCAAAGAAAAATGCCAATATCATGTATCATCGCCGCCTCTTCAACAAACTGACGATCCAGATGAAGTTCCGGATGGAGGTCACACACTTTCAATGCACGTGCTGTTACCTGGCGACTATGTATCATCAGTATTTCTTTCAAGCGGTTATCCTGAGGATAATACTTGTCTATGATGATGTTATAATTCATTGTTATACCTTGTTTTTCCTGATTTGAGATCTTACTGACCTCTTTGCACATTTTAGGCCTGCACTCAAGTCCTCGTTATCTAATATGTCTATAGTCAACTCTAACTCCATCAAAAGTTCTGGGTAATGCTGACATTGTGTAAAACTCAGATAAAGACATAATGCTCTGATACCGATAGGGACTGAATTATCAACAATACACGAGAGGCAAAAGTCGAAGAAGTCTGTCCTTAGATTTTGTTTGTCAAACGATTGTCTCTTAAGTATCGAGAGCAGCAAACGACGCTTTGTGTTGCTTGTCGTTGCCAAGGCTTCAGATATCAATTCACCCTGTTTGGCATTCAAAAACCTTTCTGCTCTGCCTTTGGCATGACTGAGAACCCACGCGGCGTTATCTGAAATACGCTTGTCGGCATCAATAAGCAAGTCATAGAGCTCATTAACCACGCTGATGCCTTCATTTTCTTGCATCCGCATGACGTACTCACCTATGTCTGGCTTATTTATTCTTCCACTTAGTCGTTCACGCAATGTCATAGCCCCCTATCGATGTCTCCGCTTTATCGCAAAGCGACCCATTCTTGCCGGCAACGAACCGTATAAGAATGAGTCGACTTAAATCGTAAAATTTTATCGAAAAGGCTTAATGCTCTCGCTCAATATAGGCAATCACATCGCCCTTTTGAACCTTTGCACCTTGCTTTGCATTAATCTCAACCAGTTTGCCCCCAAGATCTGCTTTGACCTCTACAAACTCACCCCATGGTGCCTGAAGATAGCAGAACGCATCGCCTTCTGCATATTTCTTGCCAACAAACGGTTCTACAGCAGGTGTAGCCTCGCCTTCGCCCTGGAACTCCCAGAAGACTTGTCCCTTCACCGAAGCAACAATAGCATCGGCCTTTGCATGCTTGTAGGCGGAAAGTTGTTCGGGCGTAGTGCTTGAACCGAGTTTAGCGTCCTTGGCACTCTGTAAGTCTGCCAAGAAGTTTTTCTTAGCTTGGCCACTCTTATAATTACGATATTGCTCAGGATGCATAGCCAATTCGAAGAGTTCCTCATCGTCCTTACCATACTCCCAGCCGTTTTCGTCCATCTCTTTGCGGAAATCTGAAAGAGCATTTTGCAATAAGGTATGAGGATCGGCATTGGTAAACTCTCTGCCTTGCTTCTTTGCAAGCTCAACGAGTTCAGGAGTAATATCTCCTGGCACTTTACCGCTCTTTCCTAGAATCATACCCCACATAGAATCATCCATCATCACGAAGCGGCCTTTGCCCTGCTCCATAGTGAGCAGATTCATCAAGGCTATGTTCTTGACATATTGAGAGAATGGAGTTACAAGTGGTGGATAGCCTACGTGTGGCCAAACATAAGCCACCTCGTCGAAGAGTTTGATAAGTAGGTCATCCTTAGACAATTCTACATCGCCTTTCTTTCTACGAAGGTTATTGATAGTATCATGAATACCACCAAGGTCTGACATCATCGAGCCCATCATACCACCTGGAAGTCCGCAGGTCAGTAACAAAGAACTCATGACCTTGTTCTGTGGATTGATGAAGTAGCCCAACCACTCATCAATAAATTCTTGTGTGAGAGCACGAGCACGCATATAGGCGTTCATGTTGATCTCTGGTACATCAAATCCTGCATTCTTTAGCATGCTCTGCAAGCTGATAACATCAGGATGAACCTTACCCCAAGACAATGGTTCAATAGCTGTATCCAGAATATCTGCACCGTTCATAGCCACCTCAAGCATTGATGCCATGCTTAGGCCAGGACCAGAATGACCGTGATATTCGATGATGATATCCGGATGCTTGGTCTTGATCATCTTTGTCAATTTGCCGAGGAATGCAGGCTGACCGATACCGGCCATATCCTTAAGGCATATCTCTTCCGCACCAGCCTCTATTTCCTGGTCAGCGAGTTTAGCATAATATTCTAATGTATGAACCGGCGAAGTAGTTATACAAAGTGTGCCTTGCGGTGTCATACCAGCTTCCTTGGCCCAACGTATTGACGGTGCAATGTTGCGAATGTCATTCAAGCCATCAAAGATACGAGTGATATCTGTTCCCTGTGCATGTTTCACCTTATACATCAAAGCACGAACATCATCAGGTACAGGATACATTCTAAGAGCATTGAGACCGCGATCAAGCATATGTGTCTTGATGCCAGCATTATTGAATGGCTTGCAAAAAGCACGCACTGCATCGTTAGGATTCTCGCCAGCAAGCAATTGCACTTGTTCAAAAGCGCCGCCATTGGTCTCTACGCGGGAGAAACACCCCATTTCGATGATGGCCGGTGCAATCCGTTCTAATTGATCCTTGCGTGGCTGAAACTTTCCTGAACTCTGCCACATATCTCTGTATACGAGACTGAATTGAATTTTCTTTCCCATAATTTCGGTTGATTTCCTTGAATGAAAAACCAGCACGATAAAAAGATCGGACTGGCAATTATGATTATTAGACTTGCAAAATTAGGCAAAAAAAAAGATAATTCGTAGCAAAGCAATGCTTTTTTATGATTTATAAATAACTGTGCATCATCCTAAAGCAAGAAGATACGCCTATCTTTCACTCTTCCGCTTTAGGATTGCTAACAAATTAGGTACATCAATCTATTTGTGGCAAAACTAAAGATCTAAAAAATCCATGATAGTTTTTTATTCAAATCATATGGTGAAATAAAAAAATTCATGAAGGAATAATTTTATTTCACCCTATGATTTGATAAGAATGGAATGTATACCGACTAAAACCTCATGGAGAGGGCTATGCGATGACGACGACGGTCAACTTCTATGACCTTTACACGTACATGTTGATGAAGTTTTACAACGTCATTTGGATTCTTCACATAGTGATCTGCCAGTTGTGAAATATGCACCAATCCATCCTGGTGCACCCCTATGTCAACAAATGCACCGAAGTTGGTGATGTTGGTAATGATACCAGGAAGCTCCATGCCAGTAACCAGATCCTCTGGTGTCTTCACACGTGGGTCAAACTCGAAGGTTTCTATTTGCGCACGGGGATCTAAGCCAGGCTTTTCCAGCTCCTTCATGATGTCAGTGAGAGTGGGTAGCCCTACTGTATCGGAAACGTAGCGCTGGACATCTATTTTCTGGCGTTGTTCCGCACTCTTCATTAGGTCTATTACCGTGCAACCACAATCTTTGGCCATACATTGCACTATAGTATAACTCTCTGGATGAACTGCACTTCCATCCAAAGGATTTTCTCCATCCGGTATGCGTAGGAAACCCGCACATTGTTGGAAGGCTGAATTTCCAAGCCGAGGCACTTTCAGCAATTGACGACGAGAAGTGAACGCTCCATTTTCTCGACGATATTCTACAATATTGCGAGCCAATGAGGGCCCCAATCCGCTCACGTAAGTCAACAGGGCACGACTCGCCGTATTGAGATTAACACCTACTGAGTTAACACATAGTTCAACGGTCTGGTCAAGACTATGCCTGAGCTTAGCCTGATCTACATCATGCTGATATTGTCCAACTCCAATGCTCTTAGGATCAATCTTCACCAATTCGGCCAGTGGATCCATTAATCGACGACCAATGCTAACAGCTCCACGCACCGTAACATCCTCATTTGGGAACTCCTCACGTGCCACCTCTGAAGCAGAGTAAACGCTTGCACCATCCTCGCTCACCACATAAGTAGGAACATCAGATATTTGTCTTAATATGTCGGACGTTTCCCTTGAGCCAGTGCCGTTGCCCACCGAGATGGCTTCAATATGATATCGCTTTACTATTTCTTGGAAGAGGTACAAAGGACTTGGGTCATTGGCCTTCCTATACTCTGCTTGTCTGCCTACGGCAAAAACGACACCGTGATAAAGAAGATTACCCTGTGCATCAAGTGCCACGACCTTACATCCTGTGCGAATTCCTGGATCTACACCCATCACACGCTTCTGTCCAAGAGGTGGGGCTAGCAGCAACTGGCGCAGGTTCTCCCCAAACACATTAATGGCCTCGTCATCGGCTAGTTCCTTGCTCGAAGCAGCAAACTCGTTCTCTATTGACGGACGCAAAAGGCGTCTATAGGAATCCTCAACTGCCTCGCTGACCAATGTTTGGCATGGACCATATCCATGCACATAATGGCGTTTCAGACGATCAATACATTCATCATCGTCTACGGTAATGTTTATCCGCAGGATCCCCTCAGACTCACCACGACGCATGGCTAGAAGCCTATGCGAAGAGCAATGTCGCAATTCTTCGCTGAAAAAAAAGTAGTCAGAATACTTCTGAGCACCGTCCTCGTCCTTCATTTTAGATATCACTCGCGATGCTATAGTGGCATCACGACGAAACACTTGACGTATTGTCTTTCTGCTACCCTCACTCTCATTGATATTTTCTGCAATGATATCTTGGGCGCCCTTGATGGCTTCTGCCACATCAGTCACACTATCCTTAACAAAACGCAATGCCGCTTTCTCTGGATTGGATTCTCTCTGTGCCATTATGATTTCAGCCAATGGTTCCAACCCTTGCTCACGGGCCACTGAGGCACGAGTGCGGCGATGTGGCTTATATGGCAAATAAATGTCTTCCAACTCCGTGGCATTCCAGCTTGCAATGATACGTTTTTGAAGATCATCAGTTAGTTTACCTTGTTCGCTGATAGTGTGAATAATGGTATCTTTACGCTTCTGTAGGTCTTTGAGCTTCTCGTTTAAGTCACTAATTGCTGCTACTTGCACTTCATTAAGATTACCTGTCGCCTCCTTTCTATAGCGACTGATAAATGGAATTGTGGCTCCAGCATCAAGTAATTCGAGCGTGGCACCCACCTGTGCAAGACGAATGTCGAGTTCTTCGGAAATATATTTGGCAAAGGAATTCATGCTATTTTCTATAACCCATTGATAAAACTTCGGGCTTTCTCGATGATTGTATCGCGGTTTTTGAGGAAATCGTCTTTTGTTAGTGATACACGAATATCCGGTTCTATTCCGTTCTCTGTGCTCTCTTTCTCGGTGTTATACATGGGACAAGCTGAGAACCGCACACTCCAACCGCTTGGTAGTTCACTTGAAAAAGGTAATCCAGCTCCACCTCCTGTCTTATCACCGATTACCGTTACATTTGGACAGCATCTCATATACTTCACAAACTCATTTGCGGCTGAGAAGACTGCTCGATTGGTCAGGACCACGACAGGCTTCTGCCAACGCACTCCGCTACCAGGCTTAAGTTTTTGTGGACGAAGTTCCGAAAAGTCATTGTGCCCACGACCTGTCTTATGCTTCATATAGCCAACAAGAACTTCCTCATTGGTAAAGCGTCCTGCAAGTTCCTCTGCAGATGAGATTAGTCCACCACCATTTTGCCGCAGGTCAATAATGAGCGCGCGACAGGGTTGAAAGAAAAGGAGAATATTGTCAAGATTTCCAGCTCCAATAGGTCCAGTGAAAGAAGGACAACGGAAGTAGCCAATATTATCATCAAGGATTCGATAGCTGTAACCATTTGAAATGCGGTAATCTGTTCCAAGATATCGGTTGATGAGGGTGTCACTATAATTGGCTGGATAATGTTCGTGAAACCCCCAATATCGACCCATATCAAATGATGTGAAGAGATTAACATGGCCATCTTTCACCTCGGCAAGCATATTTCCTAGCACCTCCAAAAGCTGGCTTTCAGTCATCTGCGCATCAATCTGCTTGGCATAGCTTGTATGAACTTCGTTCCAGTCCACTCCTTTCTCGTCGAAAAAACAATAATGCTCATCCATGATCTTCCACAATGCCTCGAAATTCCCCTGAGGATTGTCAGAGAATTCCGACTCCATTACACAGCTTGATAGTGCAAAAACCATCAATAAAAGCAATGTGAAATTGATCCTTTTGTTCATGAGCCTATCCGTAACAAGCATTAAAATTTCCAACCGAAAACAACAGCATTAGAGTAATGATGATATTTCAAGCTATTCGCTTTTAGTTGACGAATGTCGCCAAGATAACCGAACGAGAACGTGGTTTTGAACAGAGAAAAGTCAAAAGTGAGCATTTGATGGAGCTGAGGGCCACTGAATGGGAAGACCAAGACAATGTTATGATCGTAGTTTCCCTTTGAGAAGATTTCATAGTACGACTGCCCATAGTTGGGTGAAAAGGCAGCTCCAATTAGCGGAAGGGACACAGCGTAGTTTAACTTCATCGGAAAACGTGCGATCCTAAAGCCCCAACAAAGCCTAGCAGCAGGGTCAATGGTGAGCGCAATGCGAGCTTGTGCAGGGTTATTAGAGTTTCGGGTATTATATGCCCCACCCAAGGTACCGTCCATCAAACCACCAATCATCAGATTAATCGAAGGTGATGAAAAGTCCAAGTTATAGTAACATCCTAGTCTGAAGCCATAAATCGCGGTCAAAAGAGAATTATTATTACCACGAGTTCCTGTTGATGATGCAAACAAATGATGCGTCATCTCACGTGTGATTTTACTATCTGCATGGCGACTAAAAGTCTGAGACAAATAGTGCAACTCCGTACCTGTCGATTTTTCTTGTGAGAGGTAGGTGTCAAGGATATCCGTATGCCCTATCCCAAACAACCTCACACGCTCCAGGCTTTGATATCTGGTGCTATCAGTGGTTACCTGACTATAAGCAACAATGCTCACCAAGAGCCCTAAGGCCATGGTGAGCATTCGCATAGGTTTATTCCTTGTCATCATTATCGAATACATTGTCAGAGAATAGATTAAGTTGGCCAGTTATCTTGTCGATAATTTCCTGCTGACTTTTCCCTGCATCAGGATCAAAGTTTTCAGTCTGGTCTTCTAAATCAGAATCTTCCTTGTCATCATCTCTGACAGGCTCAGGAAATCTTGTAGGCTCAAGTTCCTTAATCTTGGCCACATTCCAAGTGCTTATTCGTTTGCCTTTTGCCTTAAACCCTTTGACAGAGACAAACTCTTCGACTTCAATCTCCATATTTGGACGGACACTGTCGTCTCCTCCAAACGTGACTTGTAGGCGTGGATAAGCTGTGTCGGTAAGCAGGACAAGTTTGTTTACTGGGTTATCTCCAATATAGTTTTGGGGCTTCTTTGAAGCTTCCATATGGAAACGCTTGAGGTATGGGTATCCATTATTGTCGGCATCAAAAAGTACAGCAGTCCAAACTTTATTCTCGTCCCACTTCTCCAAAATGCGTATTCCTTCTGGGAAGTGATTGTTTAGATCAAAGTCAGTGATATAAAAGTCACCGTTTTGAAGAATTACAAGGATATTGTCTTCATCATTGAATTCACCAAGCAACCTTCCATGCTCTTCATAATTCAGCCTGTTGACATCGGGATCATACCAAACCTTGCGACCTCCAAGTGTGGAATGTCCATGACTCTTCAATGTCACTCGGTGCACACTTTTTTTGCTGAGTAAGTTGCCCTTGGCGGCACGACCCTTGATGGCTATCTTTGAGAAATCCTCTTCCAAAAAGATATTTTGCTTTTTCTTCTTAGGATCAGGATCAAGAGTAATCTTGATGGTTTCAGCCTCACCATTGGGATTAGCAGAAAAATAGAGAACGCGCGACCCTGGTGTACCCTGTGTGAGATCATATTCGCGATCGCGTGTCATGCTTGTCACATTAAAACGCTTGATGAAACAATAGCCACCCTTGCCATCACGATACACCGCATTATAGATAGTGCGTCGATCGTTATGTTTGAAGACTTGTATCCAAAGTACGTTTTTGCCCACGAAAATTTTGTCTGCAATCTTGATTATCTTGTATTTTCCATCACGATAGAAGATGATGATATCATCGATGTCTGAACAATTGCACACAAATTCGTCCTTTTTCAGGCCAGTACCGATGAACCCATCTTGTCTGTTAATATAAAGCTTTTCATTGGCTTCCACCACTTTTGCAGCTACGATGGTATCAAAGCTACGTATCTCAGTGAGCCTCTTGTAATCCTTTCCGTATGTTGCCTTGAGGTGATGAAACCATGCTATCGTCACATCTGTCATATGTTCGAGATCATGTTCGATGCCTTTGATCTCAGCTTTCACCTTCAACAGGAGTTGTTCGGCCTTGTCTTTATTATACTTCAAGATACGTTGCATCTTGATTTCAAGCAATCGCAGATAGTCATCCTCACGGATTTCTCGAATCATATCCTTCTTGTACGGTGTGAATTTCTCGTCCAGAAACTTCACCACGGCCTTCTGATCAGCGGCTTGTTCAAAGCGCTTCTCCTTGTACATTCCTTGCTCAATGAAGATGCGCTCTAAGGAAACGAAGAACAGTTGTTCCTCCAACTCGGCTTTTCGGATAAGTAATTCTTGCCGCAAGAGACCCATAGTACTGTCAACGTTGTGACGAAGAACATCACTTACAGTTAAGAAACCTGGTTTATTGTCTTCGATGACACAGCAGTTGGGAGATATGTTGATCTCACAATCTGTGAATGCATATAGGGCATCTATGGTCTTATCAGAAGATGTTCCAGGCGTGAGTTGTACCTGAATCTCAACATTACGCGCCGTCATATCAATGACGCGGCGTGCCTTAATCTTACCCTTTTCGATAGCTTTGGTAATGGAATCCTGCAACGAGGCAGCCGTCTTACTGAACGGCACCTCTCTTATGACGAGGGTTTTGCTATCCAACTTCTCTATCTTTGCCCGTACACGCACCATCCCTCCGCGCTGTCCGTCGTTATATTTCGACACATCTATTGCGCCACCCGTAGGAAAGTCAGGATATAGTTCGAAGGGTTTACCCTTAAGATAGTTCACGGCTGCATCGCAAAGCTCGTTAAAGTTATGCGGCAATATCTTGCTACTCAACCCTACTGCAATACCCTCTGCCCCTTGCGCAAGAAGCAATGGGAATTTCACTGGTAAGGCAACCGGCTCCTTATTACGTCCATCGTAGCTCTGTTGCCATTCGGTAGTCTTGGGATTGAACACCGTTTCCAAGGCAAATTTTGATAGTCGAGCTTCAATGTATCGGGGTGCGGCGGCACGGTCACCGGTGAGAATGTTACCCCAGTTTCCCTGGGTATCGATAAGCAAATCCTTTTGACCAAGTTGAACCAACGCATCACCAATGGAAGCATCTCCATGCGGATGAAACTGCATGGTATGTCCAACAATGTTCGCAACCTTGTTATATCGCCCGTCATCCATGCGCTTCATAGAGTGCAATATGCGTCGCTGAACAGGCTTAAGCCCGTCCTCAATATTGGGGACAGCACGCTCTAATATTACATAGGAAGCGTAATCGAGAAACCAAGTCTTATACATCCCACTCAGATGATGAACCGCAGACGCATCGAAACGATCAGCAGGTTTATAGTCAGAGTGCATGTCGGTCGTAGTTTCTTCCTCCTCAGACGCATCTATTGTCATAGCGTCATCGTCGGAGACAGACGGGGTTAGTTCTTCCTTATCTATATCTTTGGTCTTATCGTCGTCCATTTTGATATTGGGTTATGCTAAAAACCATTCCAAATACGGAATGTATGACTCATTGCAAAGGTACTAAAAATCTCTGAATGATGGCGGTGCATTCATATTTTTGATGGAAAACAAAAAATAATTGCTATTTTTTTGTCACAATATGGCGACCTTTGCGTAATCATAGTAAAAAAACACATGACCGTTAGCGAGTACCAACTTGAGGCAGACACTATCAGACCCTCCCTCTCCACTGTTGCCAAGCAATACTTAGGCAACGATGACGAGGTGGAAGACGTGGTTCAGGACGTGCTGCTACGGCTGTGGGATATGCACTCCGATGTGCGGTGCCCGATGGCGTCGCTTGCCCGCGTGCTCACCCGCAACCGCTGCATAGACCTCTTGCGGCGGAATCGCTTTACAACCGACATGGAGACGGTTCAGCTGGCCATCCAACCGACACCAATCGACACCAACGAGCGCATAGACCGCATGATGGCCATCATCGATAGTCTGCCCGCGCTCCAACAGACCATTTTGAGGTTGCGACACATCGACGGAATAGAGATGGCGCAGGTGGCGGAAATCATGGGCATGACAGAGGTGGCCGTAAGGAAGGCGTTGAGCCGTGCTCGTATGGCCGTGCGTGAGATTTATAGTAGGAGGTACGAATGATGACAGATTACAAGAAACTAGTGGATAGGTTTTTCGATGGAGAGACGACCATTGAGGAGGAACGGCAGCTCTACCGCTATTTCAACGGTGAGGACGTGAGTGAGGAACTGAATCCGCTGCAATGCTTCTTCAAGGATATGGCCGCCGTGGAACTGCCTAACAAGGTTATAACGCCGTTGGGTGACGCTCCAGCGATTACGGAGACAGCACCGACACGTCACAAAGAGGTGAGACTTCGGCGATGGATGGGATGGGCTTCCGCGGCAATAGTGCTGCTTCTGTTCTCTACCTATCTGATGTTCCAACGCCAGCCCGACTACGAGGCTTATATCTACGGACGCCATTCCACCAATCGTACAGAAGTGATGCAAGTCGTGAACAGCAACCTGCGCTCGACTGCCGAGGCCACACCCGATGTCGACGCCCAGCTCAAAGACATCTTTGCAGATTAAAAAAAACAGGAGGATATGACAATGAAATTACGCATGACCATAATCATCGGCCTGCTGATGACAGCACTCTCGCTGTCCGCCCAATCGGCATCACTAAAGATCAATCAAGTGTTCGATGGACTAGTGATACCCATTGAGCGCATGGTGCTAACACGTGTCAAGGGTAAGGCATTGAGTAAGTATAGGCTCACCTATTACCGCAGTGCACAGTTTATCTGCTCGACATCGGAAGCGGCTGAGGTCACCAACTTTGTTCTGGCCGACAAGGCGACAAGCGACTGGGCAGGCCTCTCCCAGCGACAAACGTGGCGCAGCAGCAAGGAACAATTGGTGTTTGCACTACCCTCCCAGCGAGGGCACAACCGATTCATCTCCTTGGTCAAGGAAAAGCAGAAGCATGGCAAGACGCTCGTCACGCTCATCTATATGGAAGGCAGCGTGGGTGACGTTCACGAACTCAACAAGCTAATCAAGCAATGACGACTTAGGTGATAATCGAGGAACCAAAAATATGACTATAAATCCTTAAAATAATGAATGCAATGAGAAATCTAATAGTATTGTTGGCCTTTTGCGCAGCAACGGCAACATACGCTAGAGAAAGCAAAGACACCTTGGTCATCGACCATCCCGATCGCGTGACGGTCATCGACAACGATTCGTTGCTCAAGGTTCAAGTCAACGGACGCGAGAACGATAAACACTACAGCTACAGCGCAATGCTGCAGACGGTGGACAGCAACTATGTGAGCACCTCGACCATCGGGAATGACTGGGGATTCAACATCGGCGGAATACGTAGCAGCAAGGAAAAGAAAAGTTATCACTCCATCGAAAGTCACCTCTTCTTAGGCCTTGTCTCTGCATCCGGAGCCGCCGACAATCTCCCCTTCAACACCCAGTCGTCTTGGGAGTTATGGTGGCTCATTACCGACTATATGGACTCCCCATGGCGCAACGACCATTTCCTCTCCGTAGGATTTGGTATTGACTGGCGAAACTATCGCATGACGGGTCGACAACAATTCGTCAAGGGCGATGATGGAATCCTGTCCGTTGCCGAGCTACCACAGGGCTCGGAACCCATGTTCTCCCGCATCAAGGTGTTCAGCCTCACCTTTCCCTTACGCTATCATTATTATAAAAAGGGCTGGGGCTTCTCCGTTGGCCCAGTCGTCAACATCAACACTTATTCCAGTATCAAAACGCGCTATAAGTTGGATGGAGAAAAAATGAAGAATATTGCAAAGAACGTCCACCACCAACCTATCACGGTCGACTTCATGGCAACTTTCACCAATCCGTTCGTCGACCTCTATGTGAAATACAGTCCCTGTAACGTGCTTGACCAGAACTATGGATTCAAGTTCCAATCGCTCTCATTTGGTATTTACTTTTAACCCAGCCTCTCACTGTTTGAGATTTTTTCGCATCTCTGTAGAGACGATGCATGCATCGTCTCTACAGAGATATGTCCCTATGGTAGAGGTTCGGGTATCAACACCAAATGAGACGGCCTAAAAGCGATAGCTCGCCGATGTGACGAAACGTGCAAATAGCTGTTCGGAGGACACGCTTATAAAAGTGATGAAAAGCAGTTTTTCCACCAAAAGAGACTTAAAACTTTTTATGCGATTTACCAACACAAGTGGCAAAAGCAAGATGACACGATTCTTCATGAAATTCTGTCAAAGCGTCATAAGATATCTAGCCAGGAATGGCCTCATTTGTTTTGCTGGAGTCTTTGACTGGAAATATGAAAATCCTGGAGTATCTACGTAACTTATTATGATACAAATGTTTATTAATACAATAGTCTGTAGGACAGTAAGTGAATTCGTCGAGGTCTCGCGAAAGGGCATCAATCGCAGTGCGATAACGTAACTATCACAGTGCGTTTGCTATGTAGTCGCATCGCGATTACTAAGTTTTCGCACTGCGATTGGATAGCAATCGCACGATGGCTGGATCGCAAAAGTGATGGGAACGATGCCTCGACCACTTAAAAACAGGGGAAAGTCGTTCTAAAACAGAGGGTTTTTATGGTCGTTTTTCTTATCAAGAAGAAAGTAAAAAAACGTGTTTTGCTTGCAAAGTGACAAATGGACGAGACTGGTGGGATAGAAAGGGGTCAACACCTGCGAAATTAATGAAATCTGCGAGAGTTAAAAACACTTGCACGAACACACCAACCATACAATGGAGGGGTACTACTTATCAGTCGGCTTAGGTGCGGACGAATGTTGCCAAGGACGAGTCGGCGCAGTAGAAATGTGCGTGATTTACTCTATTTTAACGCTTATCCATGACGAAAATAAACCGAAAACAAGTAACTTTGCAAAATTATATTAAAACAAGAACAACTATCATGGCACAAGAAGATGTTTTCAAAAAGATTGTAAGCCATTGCAAAGAATATGGTTTTGTCTTTCCAAGCTCGGAGATTTACGATGGACTCGCTGCTGTTTATGACTACGGTCAGAACGGCGTGGAACTCAAAAATAATATCAAACAGTATTGGTGGCAGTCGATGGTACTGCTACATGAGAACATTGTTGGCCTCGATGCAAGTATTTTCATGCATCCCACAGTATGGAAGGCCAGCGGCCATGTTGATGCGTTTAACGATCCCTTGATCGACAATCGCGATTCAAAGAAGCGCTATCGTGCTGATAACCTTATCGAGGATCAGATTGCCAAGTATGACGATAAGATTGAAAAGGAAGTCACTAAGGCAGCCAAGCGTTTCGGTGAAAGCTTTGACGAGGCTAAGTTCAAGGAGACAAATCCTAGAGTTTTAGAGAATCAGCAGAAGAAGGATGCCTTGCACACTCGGTATACAGCAGCCATGCAGGGACCCGACTTGGCTGAGCTAAAGCAAATAATCCTCGATGAGGGCATCGTGGACCCGATTAGTGGCACTAAGAATTGGACAGACGTTCGTCAGTTCAACTTGATGTTTTCTACTGAGATGGGATCCCTCTCAGAAGCAACTAATAAGATTTATTTGCGCCCAGAGACCGCACAAGGTATCTTCGTGAATTATCTGAACGTCCAAAAAACCGGACGTATGAAGTTGCCGTTTGGCATTGCCCAGATTGGTAAGGCTTTCCGTAACGAGATTGTGGCACGCCAGTTTGTATTCCGCATGAGGGAGTTCGAGCAAATGGAGATGCAATTCTTCTGTCAGCCCGGAACCGAGATAAAATGGTTTGAATACTGGAAAAAAGTACGTTTGGCATGGCACGAGGCTCTGGGAATGGGTGCTGAAAACTATCGCTACCATGATCATGAGAAGCTGGCCCATTATGCCAACGCTGCTACGGATATTGAATTTAAGATGCCGTTCGGCTTCAAGGAAGTTGAGGGAATTCATAGTCGCACTGATTATGACTTGTCTCAACATGAGAAATTTAGCAGTCGCAGTATTAAATACTTTGATCCAGACACAGAACAGAGCTATACACCATTTGACGTTGAGACATCAATCGGTGTGGACAGAATGTTCCTTAGCGTGCTCTGCTATGCCTTCCAAGAGGAGAAATTGGATAACGGCGAAAATCGTGTGGTACTCCGCTTGCCAGAGGCTCTTGCCCCAGTGAAGTGCGCCGTATTCCCATTGGACAAGAAAGACGGTCTTCCCGAGATTGCACATGAGATTGTTGATGACCTCAAATTCCACTTCAATACTCACTATGGTGATCCAAAAGACTCTATCGGCAAGCGTTATCGCCGTCAGGATGCTATAGGAACACCATTCTGTGTGACGGTGGATCACGATACTCCAAACGACCATAAGGTCACTGTACGTTTCCGCGATACTATGGAGCAAGAGCGTGTTGACATTAACGACCTTCGACTGCTGATTGAGGAACGCGTAAGTATCACTACCGTTCTGAAGCGTCTTGCTAAGGAGATTGAGGGTCTTGACAAATAAATCAACGGTTAACCAACCATATTAATTCATAATGACCACAAAACGATGGCATTAAAAAATAACAATAACTTGACAGGATTGGTAAAAAAAATCACTAGGCTCTTTCCAATAATGCTGTTTCCGTTGGCATTGTTTACTGCATGTTCCGAGTCATCAAATGACGTTGTGGAATTTCCCGATTGGCAAAACAACAATCTGAAACAGTGGAACTCCATTTATGCACAAGCCAATGAACGAATCGCCGCTGGTGACCAAACCTGGAAGGTTTTCAAGACCTGGAACATAGAAGACACTCTCCATAGCGAGAATACTTCCTATATTGTGGTTCATGTCAATACCAACGGAGAAGGAGTCGGAAGTCCGCTTTACACTGATTCTGTGCTTGTACACTACAAGGGAAAATTACTCCCTTCAACTTCCTACTCAGAGGGTTATCAATTTGATTCTTCATGGGGAAGTGCAACGACAACTACCACTGCTGCACCCATGAAGATGCTCGTGAGCTCACTAACCGATGGCTTTGCCACGGCATTACAGCATATGAATATAGGCGATGATTGGGATGTATATGTGCCTTGGACTTTGGCATATGGGGAAACAGTGCACAATGGCATTCCAGCCTATTCCATATTGATATTTAATATTCAATTAGTTAATTATGTTGGCGCCGGTCATTCTTTGCCTGCAGTTAAGGCAAAGGCAATGATTAGAGGTACTGAATAAGTAAGAGCACATTATTTACAATTGGCGAGTTAGCCTTTAGTAAAAAAGTAAACAACGTTTGAAATATACAAAAAGAGGATGTATCCAAATGGATACATCCTCTTTTATTATGTCTTCTCGCACTAACCGTGCGTTATATTTTTTGTTGAAACATATGCGAAATTAATCCTCGCCCTGCTCCTCTCTAGCCTGTGCATCAATCGTCTTAATCTTTTGACGTACTAGTTCGGCATCATCCTTGAGCTTTTGAACCTTACGATTCATCTCATCTACAAGACTATTGCCCTTCTTACTAGAGATATTAAGGAAGCCAAGATTGTTCTCGTAAGTATTAATCTCCTGCTTAAGCTGCTCGTAACGACGCATCAAACGACTGCGCTCATTATCCACTGCATCCTCACTTCGTTTGGCCATACTCTTCAAGTTGTTTTTAAAGTTGTCCAAACGACGGCGCGCTGAAGAGATGTGCAGAGTTTCATAGACTTTATCCAGAGCGTCATGGAACTCCTTATAGACCTTGTCTTTCTCCTTGAATGGCACATGCCCTGTCTTGTTGTATTCATCAACGAGCTGCTGGACTTTCTCCTGTGCACCCTCAATACCAGTCTCTGCAAGCTCCTTAAGCTGTGCAACGATATCGCGTTTCTTCTTCAGATTGTCACGCTGTTCATTGCGTTCTCCAGCATGCGCTGCATTTCTAGCCTCAAAAAAACTATTGCAAGCAGCAAGGAATTCGTTCCAAAGCTTGTCACTAATCTTGCGAGGAACTGCTCCAACTGTCTTCCATTCCTTTTGCAAAGCAATAAGTTTATCACTGGTAGACTTCCAGTCTGTACTTTGGGAGAGTGCTTGAGCTTGTTCAACCAATGACTTTTTCTTCTCTGCATTCTCGGCAAGTTGCGACTTCAAGGACTTGAAGTATTCAGCCTTTCTACTAAAGAAATCATCGCAGATAGCACGGAAACGCTCGAAAATCTTCACGTTCATCTTCTGAGGTGCAAACCCTATGGTCTTCCACTCTTGCTGAATGGATATAATCTCTTTGGTGTGTTTCTCCCAGTCAGTGGCGCTTTTATTCTCTTCTTTAGAAATGGCTTCAGCCTTTTTACATAGATCATCCTTACGTGTGAGGTTATCTTCCTCCATGGCACGAAGACGCTCAAAGTGATCCTGATGTTTTTTATTGATGACTGTGCTAGCTGCCTTAAAGCGGGTCCAAACCTGCTCACGTAAGTCCTTAGCAACAGGACCAATCTCACGATATTGGGCGTGAAGGTCTTGCAACTGATGGAAAGCGCTGATAACATCAGGCTCTTCTGCAAGCCTTTCTGCCTCTTCGCATAGTTTAAACTTAGCTTCTAGATTCTTCTTGAAATCATATTCGCGAGCCTCGCGATTGAGATTTAGCAAGTCATAAAACTGTTCTACATATAGTTGATAGGTACGCCATACCTCGTTTGACTTCTCTGCCGGTACGGACTTAATGTCCTTAAATTCTTGCTGAAGCGCCTTAAACTCATTGAAAGTCTTGTTAGCTTCCTCAGGAGAGGTAGCCATGTTCTTGATTTTCTCAATGATCTCAAGCTTTCTTTTCAAGTTATCGGCTTTCTCAGCCTCTTGCTCTAGGAAAGATTTAGCACGCTTCTCCTTGATGATTTGCATCTCTGCCTTGAATATCTCCTCTTTCTCATCGGGCATTACTTGATACTTCTCGGGATCTCCTCCTGCCTCGAGATATTCTTTTTGCCTTTGTTCACGCTCTGCGATATGAAACTTATAGAAAGTCGATTTCAGAAAATCCACTTCCTCTTTATCGGGCTTGTCTACGGATGTCGCAATCTCTTTTACACGCTCCAAGACCTCTTCTTTGGATTCATAGGTCTTCTTTTCATCTTCCTCTTCTGACAGTTCATCAGTCATCGATGCCTGTTGCTCATCCTGAACTGACTCTTCAATAGGTGCCGGACTTGCCTCTTCTTCGGCTTGAACCTCTACCTCGGTTGGGGCAGAAGAGTCATCAGCTGACTCAGTAATCGTTTCGTTTACCTCAGCAACAGCTTCTTTTGAAACATCAGAAGTGTTATCTTCAACTTCCACAGGAATTGCCTCCTCTGTTTTTGAAACATTGACCTCTGCCGTAGCAGGGGCATCCTCAACAACAGAAGCAACGTCTTCCGTCTGCTCAGAAGATTCATCAACTTCTACAGATGGTTGTTCAGCCTCTATCGATTCTTCCGCAATAGACGCTGATTCCTCGGCAATTGACTGCTGTGCGTTCTCTACTTCAGAAGTGGTCTCAGCCTTCTTCTGCACTTCTTCTACGTTTCCCTGTTGAAGGGAATTTTCTTGAGAGTCCATCATTTCACCCATTTAAGTTTATGATTCGGATTTTCTAAGGTTAAGTTGCCATATCTTTTCATAAGAAAGCAATGGCGTTTATACCTTACATGAAATTAACTTTATTTTTGCAAACTTATATAAAAAATGCGGATTTACACTAACTTTTTCCGATTTTTTGTAATCTAGAAGCTATAAAATGCGTTTGTGACGCATAATCACCCAGCACAAGACGCTCACGCCAAAAGACACAACTAATGCGATAGGAAATCCCCAAGGACTACGTTCCAAGCCGTTGAAGACATTCATACCGTATACAGAAGCAACAAACGTGGCCGACATCATGATGATTGATACAGATGTAAGGGTACGCATCACTGTATTCATGTTATTGTTGATGATGCTCGAATAAGTATCCATTGTCGATTCCAAAATGTTAGAATAAATGTTCGTGGTTTCCCGAGCCTGCGTCATCTCAATATTCACATCCTCGATAAGGTCCGCATCCAACTCATCAATTTGCAACTTGAACTTCAGCTTTTGGAGTAGAGTCTCATTGCCACGGATAGAGGTAATGAAATAAGTGAGAGAGTCTTGAAGCCTGGACAGCCCAATAAGGTTCTCGTTATTTACTTCGTTATCAAGGTTGTGTTTGGCCTTTTCGATAAGAATGTTTATTTGTTTCAGACGCTTTAGATACCACACAGCACTGGAAAGGAATAGGCGGAATGTCATATCCACAAAGTCAGTGAAACCTTCCCCACGCTTCTGATGAAAGCTTATGAAGTCAATCATCATGTTAGTCTCATAGAAACACACCGTAACAGTAACGTCACGCTTGTGTATTATACCAAGCGGGACGGTCGAATAAGGTGTCCGACTGCGTATCTCCTTAACGTAAGGGATACGTAAAATAATAAGCATCCAGCCGTCATCATACTCATAACGGGCGCGCTCGTCAGTATCGCTGATGTCGCTGAAAAAATAATCGGGGATGTTTAGGCGCTCTACCAGTTCGCGTTGATCTTCGTCTGTGGGGCAAGTCACCTGAATCCAGCAATTAGGTTGCCATTCAGGAATAGTATTCAGGCTCTTCTCAATGTTCCAATATGTTCTCATTGTAGCTAATCTCCATAGATAAACGGACACGTGGGGATTAGCTTCTTGAGCTGATCCTCACGCTAAATTCTGTAACTTTCCGCGTGATAATCGTCCATAAATGTTTGAAAATTGATTGTTAACTGCAAAATTAGACAAAATAAACTGCCCGACCAAGGATAACACTTGATTTTTTCTCGCAAAAGTTTTAGGCATATCCTTATTTATCGGTCAACTTCAGAAGTCTTATGGCGGTTATTGACACTCAACAGCAAAGGCTTAGCTATCATTTCTATTTCACGCTATAACCTTAATATGTCATGCAAAAAAAATAGTCAACAGCTAGCACTAAGAATTATAACTACTCAACTGGCCGCTGATTTTAGTCAGTTCTATTGATGGCTATCTGGTTCTTAGGCCAATTTACCAAGTAGAGTTTCTTTGTGGCTCGGGTGAAAGCTGTATAGAGCCAATGGATATAATCGGGAGTTAGCATTTCATCAGTCATGTATCCTTGGTCCACATAAACATTTCTCCATTGCCCACCTTGTGCCTTATGACAGGTTACAGCATAGGCGAATTTGATTTGCAAGGCATTGAAATAGATATCCTTGCGCAATACCTTGAGACGTTCTGGCTTTGTGGGAAGATCTGCATAATCTGCCATTACTTGCTGAAAGAGTTGCTCACTCTGTTCATGCGTCAATGCTGGTGTGTCGGTGGTCAGCGAGTCCATGATGACCGTTGCTTGCATCTCGAAGTTGTCATAGTCAGGAAATTGCAGCCACACATCAGCGAAATGAAAGCCGTAGAATTCCCTAATGTTACGCACACGCTGCACCCTTGCACGATCACCATTGGCCAGAAAGGCGGGGATGTTCTCACTTTCAGCAGGATATCCCAGTTTGGCAGCCTCAGCTTGAAGGTTTTCAGTCCAGAAGTAATTGTTGCGAACGATCATCACCATGTCGCCTCCCGAAAGCGCACTCTCACGATCAAGAACCATGTTTCTGATTCCTTGATTGTACACATTCGCCCTTTTGTTAGACCGAGTAACCACAATCGTATCATCCAATCCTACTTGACTATAACTTGAGGCAAGGCTCTCGATAATTTCGTTACCTGGCATCACTTCGATATCGGGGAAGCCGTCAAACTCTATTCTAGGCAGTTCCGTTGCCTCATCATAGTTGATGAGATGGCGGATATAGGTGGCATTATAGAGTATTCCAGAGTCTTGACTCTGGCGAAGCACTACATTTAGGTCACACTCATAAACTTTCAGGCCATAGCCTGCAAGCACATCTGCACTAAGCGCAGGAGCCTCTTGTTCTCCAACCGGTGGCAACTGCGCACGATCACCAATAAGCAACAAGCGACAGTTGTGACCACTATATACATATTTGATGAGGTCATCTAGGAGACTTCCAGATCCGAAGACATTGTCTCCTGTGGGTACACTATTCACCATCGAAGCCTCATCAACTACAAAAAGCATGTTATGGTAGCAATTATCGTTAAGGTTGAACTGCCCATCAATACCTTGATAGGCTTGTTCGCGATAGATTCGGCGATGTACGGTATAAGCTGGCAACCCGCTATTGATTGAAAAGACCTTAGCAGCGCGACCTGTTGGTGCGAGCAACATAAGCTTTTGACCAAATCGACGAAGCGAACGCACCATTGCCCCAGCCAATGACGTCTTTCCTGTACCAGCAGAACCACGCAGAATCATCACCACATTTGACTGTTGGTCTGCCAGGAAACCAGCAAACGTTTCCAAGGCAACTTGTTGGTCAATAGTGGGAGTGAAGCCAAAGTCTTGTATAATGTGCTCGATGAACTCTGAAGTCTTCATGTATGGGAGAAACAGTATGTGTGAATAATGATATGTTAAAAGATAAGGGGCAAACGATAGTTTCCATTTTGATTTTACTATCTTTGCATTTTAAATACGCCTTTACGAAAGACAAAGTTAACACTTATCAACGAGATAAGCAGTTCAGGTTCGAAAAATAATTCACAGCGCTTGTGTAGCGTTTTAACGCTAAGGGAGCTATGAATATTTGGCATAAACTGTTTGAGAAATATTTATCTTCCAGACAAGAATATATCAAGAACTTGGTCGCATATTCAATCAGCAATCTCATTGAGCAAGGCAATGCTGCAAAAAAGCAGACCTGATCGGAAGAGAGCGATATCGTAACACCTGACATCTAAGACGACAACTATAAATACTCATCGCAATCATTAGCCCATAGAAATGACCAACACCAACAAAAGTCCAAGGATGACCATCCGTGTGAGTCAAAGTTCACTTGCGTTTGCCATCGCCACGAATGAAAACGAGGCACAAGTGGAATACCACCCCTATACAATTAAGAGTGGCGTAAGCATTGCTGCCAACCTCCGCGAGGCCTTTAAAACAAACGAAGAACTGCGTTCCGCAAATCGGGCACGGCTTCTGCTAGACTCACCCGTCTTGCTTGTACCCATCGAAGAGTATCGCGAAGACCAAAACGAGACACTCTTTCTCCATAGTTTTCCCTCAACAGAGGGTTGCGTTGTGATGAATAACGTAATTCCAGATTTGAATGCGGTGGCGCTATTTGCCGTAAACAAGGACCTAAAATTGGTGATGGAAGACAACTATACGGACGTGAAGTTTACGCTAATGATGCAGCCGGTTTGGCACTATCTACATCATCGTAGCTTCATCGGTATCCATCGCAAACTCTTTGCTCATTTCCATGACGGAGTATTGGAGTTATTCAGTTTCGAGCGAAATAGGTTTGTGTTCTGCAACCGCTACAATGTGAATCACCCGAAGGACGCACCCTATTTCATTCTCTTTGTTTGGAAAGAACTTGCCATGGACCAGCTGAAAGACGAATTATATCTTTCCGGCGATATCCCCGAAAAGGAAAAACTAATGGCCGAACTGCAACTTCACTTGCGCAAAACACCAACAATTAATCCAGCTGCAGACTTCAACCGAGCACCCATGACAGCCATCAAGGGAATGACTTTGGACTTGATTACTCTGTATATTGGCTGATTCCCTACTCCACTTATACTAAAACAGGATAGCTAAAGAACATAAGAATAGCTGATATCAATAGAAAACAATGAGGATTATTACTGGAAAATATAAGGGAAGACACTTTGATGTCCCACGAACGTTCAAGGCTCGACCAACAACTGACATGGCAAAAGAGAACATTTTCAATGTGATGAATGGTCACATTGATTTTGAAGGAACCAATGCCTTAGACCTTTTCGCAGGCACGGGGAGCATCTCTTTGGAACTGATTTCACGCGGATGCAATAGTGTAGTAAGCGTGGAGGCCGATAGAGACCATGTTCGTTTTATCAAACAATGCATGGAAAAGATTGGCGAGGAAAACCATTTGCTTATTCGTGGTGATGTATTCCAATTTCTCAAGTCTTGTCATCAACATTTCGACTTCATATTCGCTGATCCACCTTACGCGTTGGAACAATTGCCAACTTTGCCAGACCTAATATTCACATATGGTTTGCTACAACCTTCCGGAATATTTGTTTTGGAGCATGGAAAGTCTCTTGATTTCTCTCAGCACCCGCATTTCTTAGAGCACCGGAACTATGGAAGCGTGAACTTCAGCCTATTTCAATAAAGACAAAGTTCCGTTGCGTTTCATCGGATTAATTGTTGCACCCACAAAACATGATGCAACACTTTACCCCCTTCTTACATCAACGGGCTGAAAATCCTTAGCAGACTCTCCCATAATCGGCGCAAGAATGAGCGACCTTCGACTTTGCGTACATCCTCGATTAGCTGGCAATGCTCTTGATCGGCAAGGAAAACACTTTTCATACGCAGTGCCATACCTTCGTCGTAAAAGAAGATATTCGACTCGAAATCGTGCTCGAAACTTCTGAAATCCACGTTTGTACTACCACAAGTTGAAATGCTATCATCGCTAACAAGCAACTTGCTATGGTTAAATCCTGCCTCATAGAGATATACCTTTACTCCAGCTTCGAGCGTCTCCATAACGTAGGAGATGCTTGCTGATTGCACTATCATGGCATCGCTGCGAGCCGGAATCATAAGACGCACATCCACTCCAGTGAGTGCTGCCGTACGCATAGCAAAAAGGATCGGCTCCGTAGGCAAAAAATAAGGGCTCTCCATATAGACATATCGACGAGCCTCGAGCAACACTCGCACATACCCTTGCATGATATCTGGCCATGGAGATATGGGGCTACTCGTAACTACTTGAGCCAAACAGTTGTTATCTATTCTTGGATCTTGCTCGGGATAATATTGACGATTGGTTATGAGTGTATGGTCAACAAAGTACCAATCCATCAAGAAAGCGCACTGAATGCCATATACCGCCCCACCCCTGACCATGATATTAGTGTCACGCCATGCCATGTCACCCACCCCCTTGACATATCGAGTGGCAATATTCATACCCCCCATAAATCCTATGGTGCCGTCGATAATAATGAGCTTACGGTGGTTTCTATAGTTTACCTTGGATGTGAAAGCAGGGAATTTCACTGGCATAAAGGCATGCACATCCACTCCGCTATCACGCATCCGCTCAAAGAAAGAGTTCTTCACGCGCCAGGATCCCACGTCATCATAAATAACGCGAACTTCCACTCCCTCTTTAGCCTTATCGATTAGAGCATCTGCTACCAGCGTTCCGAGCTCGTCGTCGCTAAAGATAAAAATGTCAATATGAATGTGATGGTGAGCATTCTTAATAGCTCTTAGCAGTGCGGGAAAGAACTGATAACCATCGGTATAGATTTCAACCTCATTGTCTTTGAAAGGCAACGCCATGTTCTGATTCTTGAAAAGGCGCATCAAAGGTTGGTGAGCTTTCGGAAGATGAAGGTCTTCTTGTTCTACAAACTCCGTCATAGAGCGCTTGGTCAGTTGATCAAGCGAATTCTGAGTGATGGCTCTTTCCTTACGTGTGTTTTGTCCAAAGAAAAAGTAAAGCAGCAATCCAAGGAGAGGGAAAAACCACAACACTAGAATCCAAGCCATGGTGTTGGAAGGTTGTCTATTATCCATTAGTATCTTGATCATCACTATTAAAACGATCAATCCATAGACAAAGCCCCCTATCAAATGAAGATACTCCATGCCGTTACTCATTTAATAACTTATATTCAAGTTTATTCCCCTCGTTTTCGCTGAATATAGGCCAACTCCTTAAGTGCAAAATCGCTACTCTCAGGGTCATTTAGCAGATGTTTTAGCAGTTTTTCCGCCTCATCATAACGTTCAAGTTGCACCAAAAGATAAGCCTTACGTCTCTTCAGAAAAGCCACAAACGTAACCGCCTCCTGTAACTCTGGAGAGGTTTGCTCGGTAGGTTCTTCTCCCGTGACTGCCATCAACTCATGCAGAAAAGAGTCAATAAAGTTCATCGCGCGAAAGTCATGCCCATTCACCAAGCAGTTGACGAAGGTCTCCATATAGTTTAAATTACGCGTCGGGATAGTAAGTTGAAGGTAGTAAGCGGCACGCTTGTACTGATGTAAACGCATGTAGCAGGAACCGATGGTGTGGCAAACATCGAAGAATATTCCTTGTCCTGACAGGCCTCTTTTATCAAATGACCGTTGCAAATGATCAAACACACTCTCCAAAATCAGTAGACTCTCGTAGAAACGTTGCTGTTGATACAATGCCTTTCCATGTAATATCGCCCATCCATAATTCGGATTCTGTAGCCTTATGAGCAGCTTCTCATCATCGGTCATATCGTCGGCATGCCCACTACGTTGCTTTGCCAAAGCTTCTTTCCAGATGTATTGAAATTCCTCTTGCTGTTTGTCTGACGGAGTGAGGTCATGCCCGATAAGAACAGAGGTCTGCAACCGTCTTCGCTCAGTATTTTCAGTGTCATGTAAAGGCATTGTAGCCGTAGGGGCTAACGACAGAGTAACTCTATAATATAAGGTTTTGCTTGTCTTGCCTTCCTGTTCAAAATCCATTGTCAAATGACGCTGACGAACCGGATTTCTTGGGTCATAATAATTAAGCAATACCACCGCAGATAAATGCTTGAAATTCTGATCCGCCACTAAGAGCGAAGAGATATCATAGTCTAAGATAGAACCTGTATCTTCCAAAACTATGGTCTCACCATCCGTTGTAATCGTCATGCGGGCAGGAACGATATCTGATAGTCCCATGGCAGCTGCCAAAAGATGTCGCAAAAAAAGAGGATTTTCAGAATTCTCATGCCACTCAGGTCCTTCCTCTTGATGCATCATCTCTAATTCACGTGCCAAGAATAATTCACGTTCATGATCAGCGCTACTCTTCTCCAAGTCAAGATTGAAACTTCGTTGACTCTTCTCTTTCTGCCCGCTAAAGCGAGCAATGAAAGTCCGTTGCCAATAGAAGCTTTTCTTCATGGCACGTTCTAGTATCACCTTGGAAGTCTTCTCAGAAAGCAACAGTACATTTACTATATGTACATCGACCGTTCCTTGTTTCTCGTTGATGGAATAGACAAGACAGCAAGTCTCCGTATTGAGATTGCAATCGTTGCACACACTCCTAACCAACTCAATTTTCTCTAACTCTGCCTGAAAAAAAAATGGGTAGATAAGACGCACATAAGGTGTGTCCTTACTAATACGGAGAGTAAAGTGGCCCGATTGATAGTCGTACCTGCCGACATGGTCTCCGTCATCCTCCTCCCAGTCTGCATGACTATTAAGCTGCTTTAATGTGGAATCGACAATATTCTTTTTATCATCAACGGTATAGTCGTCGACAGATTTGTCCTCTTCAACACGTCCTTGACGCCATTGAAGAAATAATAAGACCCAAACCGTAGCGAAGGCCAAAACTGATATAAAAAGCAATGCATTTGTCATACTACAATGGCAAACTTACCAATAATTTTCGACAAACCACATCTTTTTCATAAAATATAACAAGAGCCCAAAATATGTCAACTCATTATATCACAGCCTTCTTAACTCACACAATGATATTGTTTCCTAGTTGTTTTGCAAGTTTATTCCTGATATCTTGCATATCGCGATAATCCTCCATGAGCTTCTTCAAACGCTCAGTGTCAGCAGCAGCCTGTTTGATTTGCTCCATCAAGTCCTTGAGATGATGCTCCACATAGTCCATTCGGAAGTCCAGTAGCAAATGTTCCGTTTGGTTACGCAGCGCCTCTTGTTCGTTTGCATCACGTTGCTTCTGGTCAAGATCATTGAGCGGTCCATCATCCTTTCGCTCCGAAAGATGATAGTTGTCCGTAGCCATGGTCGTGGCAATTTGACTGATCCGGATGTCGTCATGGTGCATGAAGTATGTCACTGCCTTAAAATTCGGATCCAAAGAAAGCCTTGCCGCCTCCGCAAGCAAGTCATTATAAAGCTCACTTTGAAACTTCAATTGGTCAGCCTCAAGACTATAATGGATGTATTGTGCCACTGTAAGGTTGTGGAAGTTGCCGTTCTCATCCTCAACGTTTTCGAAGATAACATGCTCTCCATGGCGCACTATCATCTGCACCAACATTCTTTCCACCTTCGATAGTTGGGTTTTCAAATTGGCAGGTTGCATAGGATGAGCCCCATGATTTGGTTCAGCAACTGGCATCTCTCCAGCTCCAGCAAGTTGAGATGTGGCCGTCCCGTTACGTCTATTGCGTATAAGGGTATTCATCGTATTTATCAACGTGCGCTCATTGATACCTATGCGGCTGGTGCAATCGTGCAGATAGGTGTCTCGTAGTATTTGATTGGGCACAAAGGAGATACTCTCCACGATGGAGTTTATGGCATCAGAACGCTTTTTAGGGTCTGTTTCTCCCTTGAGAAGTAGATCAGTCTTAAACTGGATAAAGTCAACTTGGTTATCTTCAATGTACTGGCGGAAATCCGCGGCAGTATGGTTTCTTGCAAACTCATCAGGGTCTTGACCATCGGGCAACAACAGAACCTTGAGGCTCATTCCCTCAGACAACAACATGTCAGTGCCCTTGAGGGCCGCATGAATACCAGCGGCATCACCATCATAAATAAGTGTGATGTTCTGCGTAAATCGATGGAGTGTGTGTATTTGTGGATAACTCAGGGCTGTTCCCGAGTTTGCCACCACATTTTCCAAGCCGCACTGATGCATCGCTATCACGTCTGCTTGACCCTCAACCATATAGACACGATCTTCCTTCACAATGGCGCGCTTGGCCTGCCAAATGCCATAGAGTTCGTGGTCCTTATGATAGATCTCGCTTGCGGGGGAATTCACATACTTCTGGTTCACCCCCTTGGTACGGCTATCGAGCACTCGAGCCGTGAAACCCACGGTCTTACCGCTAACGCTCATCCATGGGAACACGACGCGACCAGAGAACCTGTCGAGTAATTCTCCATGTTCAGTCTTAAAGCATAGACCAGTATCAATGAGAAATTCTTCTTTGTATCCCTTGGCCAAGGCATCGCGAGCCAACGCCGAACGATCCGTAAGATCGTAACCTAGACGGAACTTTCTAATGATGTCATCACGAAAACCACGCGACCGAAAATACTGCATTCCGATGGCTACTCCGTCGGAATTAGTGTGTAGTAGGTCTTCAAAGTATGTCGTAGCCCACTCGTTAACAATAAACATGGACTCCCGCTTGCTCTGTTCATCTTTCTCTTCGTCAGTAAGCTCACGCTCCTTAATCTCGATATGGTATTTGTTTGCCAGCCACCGGAGTGCTTCGGGATAGGTCATCTGCTGCTGGTCCATGATAAATGTGATAGCATTACCACCCTTTCCACAGCCAAAACAATGGCAGGTGCCACGAGCTGGAGACACGAAAAAAGACGGAGTCTTTTCGTTGTGAAATGGACAGAGACCCTTATAATTGGCCCCCGATTTCTTCAGAGCAACGAACTCCGACACCACGTCAACTATGTTGGAGGCGTTCTTGATCTTTTCTACGGTCTGTTTATCTATCATAACTTTAAATCCATAACACGGTTTCTGGTGGGCGTTGTAGCATTGTACTCTCACTGAGCACATACTGTCCCGGTGTAAAATAAACGCTTTTGGGGTTGTGATTCAAATTGATTCACGCACTGTTTCAAATTGATTCACGTCGTAATTCAAATTGATTCATTCAGTGATTCAATTTGTTTCACAATCCCATACATTCAAAATGGATGTGATGAAGCAGTATTTTCACCACTACTTCAGATACTTTGCCAACTCAGAATGGATACCCTTAAGACCTTTTGCTACCATCTTTGCATTGTTCTTCGCACCCTTTAGTGAGTTGTGAGTATGGTCTTTCTTGAAGTATTCAGCAGCACTCTTGTCGTCCTTGTAATGCTTCTCGAGATAGTCAGCGATGAGGTTGTGGGCATCGACAAACTCTACTCCGGTTTGATCCACTACTTCTCTGTACCATTTGCCTATGGTATCATTGCGCCGTTCCACATGTCCATCCTTCCATTGATTGCGTACAGTAAGTGAAACGATGATGGGGGTAGCTCCCTTTTCCTTCACGTCATCAATCATCTTACGTAGATACCAGCCAAAGCTATAGACCAATTCATAGCGTCCATCCTTTTCCATCTTATAAACATGGCAAGTGTCTGCACTGCCTTGAATAACGCCACGCTCTTTGGGTTGAGCAATAGGACTCATGTCGTTGTGTCCAAACTGGATAAGTACGAAGTCGCCTGGTTTAAGTGCATTATAGACTTTTTCCCAGCGTCCTTCACGAATGAAACTACGTGTTGAGCGTCCTGCCATTGCGGCATTGAAGGGAGTACATTTTGTTGTATCAAATACGGTTGCGGCTAGCGCTCCCCAACCCCACATGCCATCACGGCTAGAGTCTTGATTTTTCACCGTGGAGTCACCCGTAATCCACACTACCGGCTTGCCATCCTCTCGTTTCACTGGCCAAACTGGCAGTGCCACATTGATCATCATGGCTTGCAAAGGCTTAAGCATTGGGTTGCGGCTACCCATTATACCTTCTGCTGCAGAGCGAGCATTCATCTGAGCTCCCCAGTATGAAGTGTGGATATGATCACCATAGAAATGGTACTTCTCTTTCCAAGGACTGTAGGAATCGAGCTTGTTGCCGCTTATTTCGTTGAGGTCAACAAACGGAACACCCTCCTCGGCTGCTACAATTGCCGCCCACCCTGTCTGGGGTTTGCGTACAATCTTTTTTGTTATGGAGTCGTAAGCATCACGAGGCGTGAGACTCATTAATATTGGCGTAGCTCCTGCGGCACGGCACTCGGCAATATATCGACGCAAATAGCCACCATAGGTATAGACGGTTTCATGCACCCCTGTTTCCTTGATGGTAACGTTAAGGCTATCGTCGCCTGTCCCAGGAATCACTGCCCTAGCCCGTCCATTATCATAAGGCCCGTTATCGTTATGCCCAATAGAAATGATCACCCAGTCTCCTGGCTTTAACGCCTTGCGAACATCTGGCCAAAGTTGGCGATAAAAAGTGCGGGTGGACATGCCACCGAGAGCCTGATTTTCCACGCTAATCTGCCGACCATCAAAGTATTGGTTGGCATAATATCCCCATCCCCACTGGCCATTTCCTCCATCTCCAAGTGTACCGTTACGCATGGTCGAGTTACCGACGAGGAATAGTACAGGGTTGCTTCCGCGACGCGTGGAACCAGGAGATGGTCGAGACATCAACGCCTTTCCAATTGAGTCGGGTGTGTTGTCCACCACTTTATTTTCGTCCACAACAGGATCGGGCAGGCTGTCTAGACTTTGACCCATCATTGTGACAGAGGCAAAGGCCATGAATGCAATAGTAGATAATAATTTTTTCATTGATAAGTAAGATTGTTGTTTGCATTGCAAAGATACTGCTTTTTATCTGTGAAGCTTCAGGAATTACTATAAAAATATGCAGGATTTCCCTCTTAATTAATCATGAAACGATAATGCAAAATTGCACATCACTCACTGATTTTGAGCAATTTGTTTGGTGAGAATTACAAAACTTAGTATTTTTGCATTCTATATTTAGACAATCAGATCATTTCGAAAAATATGAAGTTGAAAATAGTTGTACTTGCCAAGCAGGTGCCAGACACCCGCAACGTCGGCAAGGATGCCATGACTGCGGAGGGCACCGTAAATCGTGCGGCTCTGCCCGCCATCTTCAATCCGGAGGACTTGAACGCCTTGGAACAAGCCTTAAGACTTAAGGACCAGTTTCCAGGCAGCAAAGTCGGCATTCTTACCATGGGTCCACCGCGTGCGGGAGAGATTATCCGTGAGGGTTTATACCGTGGTGCAGACACCGGATGGTTACTCACAGATCGCAAGTTTGCGGGTGCGGATACACTGGCAACAAGCTATGCCCTAAGTATGGCTATTAAGAAAATCGGCCACGTGGATCTAGTGATCGGCGGTCGACAAGCCATTGACGGCGATACTGCCCAAGTAGGTCCTCAGGTCGCTCAGAAACTTGGCCTCAACCAAGTAACATATGCCGAGGAAATCCTTAAGGTCGAAGACGACAAGGTTACCATTCGCAGGCACATCGACGGAGGCGTTGAAACTGTTGTGGCTCCTATGCCAGTGCTCGTCACTGTCAATGGAACAGCTGCTCCAGCACGCCCATGCAATGCCAAGCTCGTGATGAAATACAAATACGCTCGTTGTCCTATGGAGTTGAAAGGTGATGAACCTTGGACTGAACTTTATGCTCAGCGTCCATACCTTACGCTTAATCAGTGGTGTGTAGCTGACGTCAATGGCGATGAGATTCAATGTGGTCTTTCAGGTTCACCCACCAAGGTGAAGGCTGTACAGAATATCATTTTCCAAGCCAAAGAGAGCAAAACCATCACCAGCAGCGATGATGATGTCAACGCATTGATGAAAGAACTCATCTCAGAAAAGATTATCGGATAATTAGAAAAAGGCCTTAAGCCGGCTCCGATAGTCGGTTATGGCTTACATATAGATATGAATAACGTATTTGTTTATTGCGAGATAGAGGGCACCACTGTACAGGAAGTGTCCCAGGAACTGCTGACAAAGGGTCGAAAGCTGGCCAATCAGTTAAACGTAGAACTACATGCTGTTGTGGCCGGTACTGGCATAAAGGATAAGGTGGAAAGCCAAATTCTTCCTTATGGTGTAGATAAACTATTCGTCTTTGATGCTGAAGGTCTGTTCCCTTATACCTCAGCACCACACACAGATATACTCGTCAAGCTCTTCAAAGAAGAACAACCACAAATTGCTCTTATGGGTGCTACGGTCATTGGTCGCGACCTTGGACCGCGCGTGTCCTCTTCTCTGTGCTCTGGTCTGACAGCCGACTGTACACAGTTGGAGATTGGCGACTTTGATGACAAGAAGACTGGAAAGCATTATTCCAACCTTCTCTACCAAATCAGACCTGCCTTCGGCGGCAACATTGTGGCCACCATCGTCAATGCTGACAATCGTCCACAGATGGCAACCGTGCGCTCTGGTGTGATGCTACGCGAAATACTTGACCCTGATTATAAGGGAGAGGTGGTTTATTCAGACGTCGCTAAGTACGTGCCTGAGGTAGATTTCGTAGTAAAAGTAATCGACCGCCAAGTGGAAGCAGCCCAAAACAACCTCAAGGGTGCACCCATCGTGCTAGCCGGTGGCTATGGCATGGGTTCCAAGGAAGGTTTCCAAATGCTCTTTGATTTAGCCAAGGAATTGCATGCTGAGGTAGGCGCCAGCCGCGCTGCCGTGGATGCTGGTTGGGTAGATCACGACCGTCAGGTTGGACAGACTGGTGTAACAGTACATCCTAAGGTTTATATCGCCTGTGGCATTTCTGGCCAGATACAGCACATCGCAGGTATGCAAGACGCTGGAATCATAATTTCAGTCAACAATGATTCTGATGCTCCTATCAACACGATAGCCGACTATGTGATCAACGGAACGGTTGAAGAGGTGATCCCTAAGATGATTAAGTACTACAAACAGAATAGCAAATAAGCTTCCATACCTATCTTTATATTATATATAGGGATGAACTTACAAAACGAATATTATCATGGCAAATTATTATACTGACCATCCGGAGATTGGATTCTATCTCAATCATCCCCTGATGAAGCGCATCGTAGAGCTCAAGGAGCGCGACTTTGCAGATAAGGACAAATTCGAAGACGCCCCCGTGAATTACGAGGATGCCATCGAAAACTACAAGAGACTGCTTGAAATCACAGGTGACCTCGCTGCCAATATCATCGAGCCAAACTCTGAAGAAGTTGACCAAGAAGGACCGCACCTCGTTGACGGGCGTATGCATTATGCCTCGAAAACTATTGAGAACATGAAGGCTACTACTCAGGCTGGACTCTGGGGCGTGTCAATGCCGCGTCAATATGGTGGTCTTAACATACCCATCACCATATTCTCGATGCTTTCCGAAATGGTCTCCACTGCTGACTCAAGTTTCCAAAATATCTGGAGCTTGCAATCATGCATCGACACTCTTTATGAGTTTGGATCTGAGGAGCAAAAGCAAAAGTATATTCCCCGCGTGTCAGAAGGTGCAACCATGTCCATGGACTTGACCGAACCAGATGCAGGTAGTGACTTGCAACGTGTGATGTTGAAAGCTACCCAGGACGAAGATGGCACATGGCGACTCAATGGTGTAAAACGTTTCATCACCAATGGTGACTCTGATATACACTTGGTTTTGGCACGTTCAGAGGGTGGAACGCACGATGGTCGTGGCTTGTCCATGTTCATCTATGATAAGCGTAATGGCGGCGTGACCGTACGTCACATTGAAAACAAGCTTGGTATTCATGGCTCACCAACCTGTGAGTTAGTATACAAGAACGCCAAGGCAGAGCTATGTGGCGATCGCAAGTTAGGTTTGATCAAGTATGTGATGAGCCTTATGAATGGCGCACGTCTTGGTATTGCCGCTCAGTGTGTTGGTATTAGCCAAGAGGCTTATGCCCAAGGACTAGAGTATGCCAATGAAAGGGCTCAGTTCGGCAAGAAGATTATTACCATGCCTGCTGTCTATGACATGCTCGCAAAGATAAAGGCTAAGCTCGATGCAAGTCGCTCTATCCTCTATCAAACATCTCGTTATGTAGATGTTTACAAAACTTTGGAGGATATTTCTCATGATCGTAAACTCACTCCCGAGGAACGTACAGAGATGAAAACATTCTCAAGGCTCGCTGATGCATTCACTCCTCTAAGTAAGGGTATGGCTTCAGAATATGCTAATCAGAATGCCTACGACTGTATTCAGATACACGGTGGCTCTGGCTTTATCATGGAATACAAGGCCCAAAGACTATATCGCGACGCACGTATCTTCTCTATCTATGAGGGAACCACTCAGTTGCAGGTAGTCGCTGCCATTCGTTACATCACCAATGGCACCTATCTTAATATTATGAAGGAGATGCTTGCTGAAGATGCATCCGAAGAGATGAAACCGTTGAAGGAACGCATGGCA
>Ga0183095_10047_pt1 | contig 82332 bp, 92 predicted proteins | sample BioMet4_FD_130346 | JGI IMG/M metagenome (GOLD analysis project Ga0183095, IMG submission 130346) | Microbial communities from bioreactor (seeded with sewage sludge) at LBNL, California, USA - Biofuel metagenome 4 (v2) (version 3) | ecosystem: Engineered > Bioreactor > Anaerobic > Unclassified ... | reverse complement strand
TCCATCAACCTAGGTTCGAATCCTAGTCCCCCAGCCACAAGAGATACGTCCCCATCGTCTAGCCTGGTCCAGGACATCGGCCTTTCACGCCGGTAACAGGGGTTCAAATCCCCTTGGGGACGCCAAGAAATTCAGCGGTTTACGTCGACCACGTAAGCCGCTTTTTCTTTGGTCCACACGAAGTCCACATCCCGCCCTCTGTTACTGCGTCAAATCGGCCGGTGTCTTGACCGCTAATTTACGTTTGAAATAGGCGTACCGCCAGCAGTGTCAAGTCATCGATGAATGAAGAAAAACTATAAATGAAAAGCTTCGGTGTGCCAGTCAACATGCAGAGAGTAAAATAGGATTAAATATCCGCCTGGTAAATTTAGGCCCCCCCCTAACACCCCGCTTACTTTTGCTGTAACTTTGTTCATAACTTGCTGTATCATCAGTTTCAGCACCACGCTTCATGTCACATACCTTCAGATTTTGTTTTGGTGACTTCCCTACCCGGCACTTTCACAGGTATGAGTTATTTGCACTGAAAAATCAACACATTGAGCATTTCTAGCTTGTCAGAAGCAAGCCGTATCCCTTACCGTCTGAAAACGACCGGCGTCTTGTGATACCAGGTTGCTATCCACCCACGATGGATCGTAGAAAAAAACAGTTTGCCGTTTTCCATAATTTTGATAATAACCAAGATAACAATAAAATAGGACGTAGTCGTTAAGAACCTTAAATTTCAAGGGATCATCAGATGGGGCTCCACAACGCCTTGCTGGACTATCTTTCTTCGATTCGTGAAGATTTGGGCACTGGCATCACGCTAAATAAATTCCAACAGCGTGCCTTTAATATCCGCACAGAGAATGATTGTCTTTTTTTCGAGATGGAACGGCACAGCGCTGCGTTAGGTGCAACATATCGCCCAGGCACGCCAATGACAGTGTACACTACAAGGCATGAACTGTATCGGTTTTGTCCAGCAGATAATTCTATAACAATCATTGAGTCGACCGATCTTGGTATTAATTGGGAAGGCATTGATTTTAGCCAATTGGCTGAAGATTTTTTGTTCGACACATCTTTTACTTTCAGCAAGGTAAGTGATGGGTATATTGTTAACGAGAGCTGCTCTTGTTTTGAAATGAAAGTCAAAGATGAAAATGACTTTGATAGTCTTTTAAAAATTTTTTTACGCGAGTTTGAATATCAATCCATTTTTTATGGCTGCGATGATGAAAAAATTGATTCTGCTAAAAAGAAAGAAGTGCTAGCAGAACTCTATGCCGCCTGTCGTGAATTAGCTCACGAAAAACTTATTGATGCGTGGGATGATCGGGAAGAATAATGATTTTAAAGGGACAGTGCATTTACAACTGCCCCTTTACTTCTTTCATCGCCACCTGCGAATTCTTATTCTTTGTTATTTCGGATAGTTTAGTATCTGGGCAGCCACTTCAGGGAAGGTCGTGTCCAGGATGATCGCATAGGAAAGCCGATCCGGCAAATAATCCTGCACGTCCAGGATGGCATCCAGTAACGCCTTAGTTTCCTGCGGAATAGCAACTCCAGAAATGATGCTATCGGCGATTGTGATCCTCAGAAAGGTCACAATGTCATCAAGACGCTGTAACAAATCCACTTCATCATGGATCTGATTGCGCTGGTATTGTTTGGGCCACTTCCTGGCGTGCTCAATGTCTCGATTGAGTTCAGCGTCATCAGTCGGGAAGTTAATGACTTTTTGCATATTTTTCTCCTGATTTTTCTCGTTTCTGGTTGGGGTTGTCGAGGGGATCATCCCTAGGCTTCAACGGCCGGCTTGATCGGTGTCACCTTCGCCGGGCCACGGTTGCCCATAACGGCTTCAAGGGCCTCCTGGGTCTGCTTAAGGCCGAGGCTCTGCAGGTAGCGGGTCGTGGTCTGAGGCGACTTATGCCGGAGCACCGCCTGGATAACGGACACCGGCTGTCCCTCGCGGTACATGATGCTGGCGGTCAGGTGGCGGATCGCGTGGAAGCCGAACTCACGGACGCCGGCCTTCTTGCACAGCCGCTCCATGAGGTGCTGCCGATTGGTGAAGGGCAGCCCCAGGTACTGGCGACAAAATGGCGTGTCGTCGAGGTTCACGAAGACGAACTCGGACTTGATCGGGCGGTGTTCCCACCAAGCCAGGAGGATTTGCTTGAGCCGGCCAACCATAGGAACAGGGTCGGCCTCAAGGTCACCGCCAGCGCGCTTTCTCGTCCATAGCGTCACGGTGTTCCCGGCAAAGTCGATGTCCGCCCACTTGAGCCGGAAGATTTCGCCACGCCGTGCGGCCAGGAAAAGGAACGTCACCAGCATGACCTTGTCTTGCCCGGAGGCCTCTTCGTAGACCGCCCAGAAGTCGTCTTCAGGGGGCACATAGCGCGGCTGGCGTTGCTCCGGGAACCGGTCTACGATTTGGAAGGGACAGGGGCCATCCGGGAAACCGGGCATGTACTTCTTGCCCCAGCCCCAAGCCGTTACCAGTATTTTGCGTTCCTTATTGGCCGCGTAGCCTGAACGTTTGCGGTACTGGTCGGTCAGGAACTTCAGGGCGTCGGCCACCTGGATGTCAGCGACCTCGGTGTCCCGGCCGAACCGTTTTAGAATACGCTTCAGGACGGCCAGTTTCTCCACGTAGGTTTTCCGAGATTGCCGCTCCTTGACGAAATCCAGGAACGCGTTGGCCAGATCAATCAAGGTCGGCGAGTCCGTGACGATCGGCTTCGGGTTCTGGAGTCTCTTTCTCTGGGCCTCTTCCCAACGTTCGGCAGCGCGGCGACTCTTCTCGGTCCCGTCCGGGAAGAGCTTTTCCTTTCGCTTGCCTTCTACAGTTACGACCGCCCGCCACCGAGGCGGGTTGAACTTCTTGAGCAGTGCTGGCATTGAGCACCTCCTTCACACGGTTTTCGAAAAACCGGATTTTGCCTGGGGCGATCTGTACACCGCCCCAGCGTGTGTAGTATCTGCGAATTGTATTGGTGCAGACGCCAAGGATTCTGGCGAGATCCTGCGGCGTGAGCGGTTTTCCAAGCTCTTCAGAAAGTGACATAGCGATCCTCTCGGGTCATATTTCGTGGGAACTCCGAGGACAACATTGCCACGGCCGCTACAAATGGCAATTATACATCGAAAATTTTTTCTTACTGCTACTTGAAATCTGTTTGTTGGTCGTTTTTTTACTCGATCATTCTTCCTCGTAATTTTACTCATGTAAATTGCTGTACCAAGATCGGTGAAGCTTCCCTGTGTCCGGTGACAAAAAAAGGGGGCACCGGCCCCCTTGGATCACAAGGCGTTCATCAGCACCTCCTCCACCTCCTCGTCTTGAATTCCGAGGTAGCGCCGAGTCACGGATGGGCTGGAATGATTCAGCCGCTTGGCCAAGACCTCCCAGGACACGCCGAATTCACGGCGCTGGTGGTAGGTCCAGGTCTTGCGCAGGGTATGCGCGCCAAAGTTGCCTTTGAGGTTGATGGCCGCCGTCCAGGCCTTGACCTTCTTGGTGACGGTCAGGGTCGTGAGCGGGTAGTTCCTCCCTTTGCGGCTCTTGAACAGGAAGTGCTCGTCGTCAGGATTGACGGCGGCTAAGTAGTCCTCCAGTGCAGCGACGATCTCCTTATTGGCGATGATGACGTTTGGCTTGCCGGTTTTCTTCTCCTGGATAGAGATGCGGTCACCGAGCTTCAATCCGCGCACGGTAGCGACCCGAAGAGCCAGCAGGTCTTGTATACGCAGGCCGGCGTTAATTGATAATATAAACAGTAACTTGTCTCTCGGGCTGTCGGCCAGCAGGCGCTTGATGCTGCGCACATGGCGCAAATCGGTAATGGGCTGTACCTTCATGGGTTACCCTCCTGGAAAGCATGTTTTTCTTTGGGGAAGGATCAAACCGAGCTTTCGAAATGGGATCGGGGCCTCGGCAGGCGGCACAAACCCAGGTATCTCGTTGAAGCTAAAAGCCTTTTGGAAAAATCCTGGTCCAATGCCGCTTCTTGATAAGAAAGCGGCTTTGGAGCTTGCCTGCGTCGGCACCGGGCTAGCCGGCAGCGAGACGCTCCGAAAGAGAGAAGGGGCCATGCCTTGCGGCCGGACCCCTCGGTTGAGGTTCATCCTCGGGTGAGGACGATGCGGTCTTCCTCGATCTGGACCTGAAAGACGTCACCTTCGCGTACCTCCTGGCCGGCGATGATGATGCCGCGCAGGTTAAGCGTCAGCCTGCCCTTGGGATTGACCTTGGGGAGGTTGCTGCCTCGCAGGAAGAGGCCTTCAATGTCGTAGAAGGTCTTGTCCTCGGCCATGAGTCGGAGCAAGTGCTTGCGCAAGGTCTGCTTGTGCAGAATGCCCAGGCGCTCCATCATGGAATCTGCCGAAAGGTTTTCGGTGATGCATTGACGCAGCAAGCCGGGTTGATACCGGGATTCAATCCTGGTGGACTCGGTCTCAGTGGCTTCGTGCTTCTTGGCCATGGAAGGCTCCTTTTGCGGTTATTTTGTAATAAATATCTGTATTTACAGCTTAATTATGCCAAAATAGCGCAAAAAAACGCGATTTTTACGAAAATAGTGCATGTTGACGCAGGTGTCGGTAGCTCCAAAAGCGGCTTTGGGCCGGAGCGGGATTCTCCTGGAATTTGGGATTGGGGGATAGGAAACCCCAGGGACCGCCCCGAACTCGCAGGAGGGGGGATTCTAGGGCCCTGGCCGGGGCCAAGGACGGAGTCAGCCAAGGGGAAAGCTCCCAGGAGGCCATGGGCGGCTGAAATAGCTTGAGCGCATGTTGACTGGCCTGTCGGCAAGCAAGCGCCATGCTGTAGCATCAATCGTCGCCTTCGAGCATGATGGTCATGACCGGTTCCCCGTGGTCACCAGGACCGACGACGGCGATGATCCGAACACGTTCGCGTCGCGCCGGGGCCATCAGGAACAGGACGTCGAGTTCGAGATAGTCCGTAGCGGATTTGCCGAGGATGGCCGTTCGCAGAAGCGTGAAGAGATCATGGAGCCGCCCGGAAATACTTTGCCCCTCGCCTTCCAGGCCAGCCGGCGGCTCGATGTAGGTGTGGAACAGGTTGTCGGTGACGACGGTGTGGAATTTGAAACCAACTCCCTTCGCCTGGGTGGTCACGTCGATCAAAACGCCATCCTCGATGGCCTGGGCGCGGCTGTAAGAATAGATCAGATTGAAATCATCCATGTGGGCATCCTCCAGTTTTAAATGGGTAAATACGGCGAGGATACCCTGGCCCAGCCGGAGTGGTCACGAGGTCAAGCGCTGGCGGGACTGCGACCAAGAAAAAGGGATTGCGCCAGCCGAAGCCGGACAATCCCTGAGAAACAGTCCCAGCCACATTGCCGAGGCCCCAGTAGGAGCGAAGGCGATGAGGCCTTACGATAGGCCAGGACTGTCGCCAGTTCCGACCCCCGTTTGCCACTGGACAGGCGGTTGTCCCGCATCCAGCGGCACCGGAGTGACGCATGTTAAGGTGTACTTTTCTGTTGAAAGCACTAAAGATGAGATATTGCCCGCGAAAGCGGAAATTTTTGAACTAATTTTTGACTATATAAATTGGTCATCAAGGTCGTAATTTGTTCTTATTTGCAAGATATTAGCACTTCGAAGCGTCACTCCGGTGTATCCCTTACGGATACGCAGCCATCTCAATGTCTCAGGTCCTCACGCCTTTGTGTCTTAATATAAGAGCAAGACAATGAGACTTCCCTTGGTCATATCGACAGTCACGTCAGCGCCGTCCCATACCTCGTCGCCGCGTACGCCAGAAACGCTTCCATGCCCATCGGAAGCGCCCTTGAGGCTTGTGTGCCACGGACTTCAAACGGCCGGGTTCTCATCCGACGTACGGGCCAGCATGGTCTAATCCTGGTAGGAAAACGGGCCAGCGCCTCGGCATCAGCAACTCCCCCGCCCGGATCGCTCCTTGACGGGTATGCGCCTCTCCGGCGACCGCGTTCGATGAGGGCGACGCAGTGTGGCATTCACGGAGAGGGTGAGGATTTTTAGCCTTGGTTTTTGCTTGGGTAGCAAAACCATCCGAACTAACATCGGAACTGGACTGTCGAGACTTCAAGGCACACACGACCAACTTATGGACTGGTATTGCCAAATGTTACAAAATAACTTGTCACGAATTTGTTGATAATATAGTATAATATTGTCATTCATAGATATCTATCGGAAAATTTGAATAGACATCACATCGAGTAGATCGTTTTTAGACTGCCATATAAGTAGAGATATAATTTAAATGATGTTTTGTGCATCGAAAGTCGCCACCCTGTGGTGTCCTGACCCCTCAGGACGCGCTCAGTACATTTTTTTAAAATTATTTCAATATGTTATCTCAAAATGTACTGAGACTGAGGTTCCGGGGGGTCTCCCCCAAAACTGCTTTTTTTCGGGGCCCGGGTGCAGTTCGCCCTCCCAGGGGGAGTATGCTGGGTGCTCAGTACACGATTTTCTCAGTACAAAAGTATTTAAATATTTGAAATTATAAGATTTTTTTGTACTGAGGCTGTCCTGAGAGACCCAAAACCCTCAGGACAACCCCTTTCGAATATCAACCCTGGCCTAGGCAGCAAACGGATTTGAAGGGTTTGAAGCTACTTGATCGGGACGGAAATCCATGCCGAGTTCATTTTCGAGTGCCACACGGTTGATGCAATAGGCAGCGGCCTTGCTCCCGTTGATGCGAACTTGGCGCTGGTTTCGACCTTTTGAATCGGCCAGAAGCCAACCGCGCTCGGACCAGACCCGGAGCGTTGCGGAAACGTCATGCCCGAACTTCTCGAGCAGGTCGCACAAGGGCTTGCGGAGGAAGGCGATGAAGGTCCAGGAATCACCGGCATCGAAGCGCCCAACAAAGCCGCCAAAGGGCTCGATTGGGTTACCGTTGGCATCCGCCTTATGGCGGCCGAAGAACTTCTGCTGGTTGGCAATGGACCACTCGGCGATATCGCGCAGGGCGGCCAGGGCGCGGTCGGCATCCTGGGCGGCGTCGGCAACGGTCTCAGCCCAGATGCCCAGCAAGACCTCACGGGTTGGTCGTGGAAGGACCAGCCCCGGAAGTGCCTCCAGAAGACGGATGGCCGTGAACTCGAGGACGGCGAAGATTTCAGCCAAACGGCCGGCCACGTTATTACCCTCGGCCAGGGTCGCGTAGAAGGCTTGAAGCTGCTGGAACTCTTCCTTCCATACCGTCCAGTGGGCGCGGTGCATCAGCTGGTGGCGGACCAGATATGGCCCGGCGAAGCCGTAGTTCGACATCACGGCAACGTTCACATCCTTGACCAATTCAGGCTGAGGACCAGCCCCGAAAGGGGCTCCCCAGAGCGAAAGGACGCGAGCACGAGCGCCTCCATGTTGTGTGCTGGCCCCGGTACAAGGCTCCTCGCCCGAAGAGATCAGTACGGACCGAAATGCTCCCGTCCGCTGTGTTCCCTGGACACTCCCCCGGCCGCGGCCTTTCCCCGAGGCGTAGGCGTAGACAACCGCATTCACCAGGGCACGGGCCTCCTTGGTCGGCAGGCTCGAGAAGACACGTTTCGTGTCGTCGAGGATCAAGGGGAGGCCATTGAGCAAGCCGCCGATGCGCTCGACCCAGATACGCGTGGTGTCCCAGGTATGCAGCACGGACGCCTCGGCCCGTTCATCGGGACAGCCCCAGACCGAAGCAGCCAAGCGTTGGGTCGTGGTCTTGCCCGTGGAGGTAACACCCGCCGTTTCAACGACAAAATTGCTGGCTCCGATAAGGGTCAGCAGCGGCGGCGCGCATGAAGCCAGCATGATGACGAAGGGAATGGGATGGACGATGGCGCGATTGGCTGCGGCGAGCCAGCCAGTTAACGAACCTGAGCAGGCAAAACCGTCCGCCACCTGTTCATCCCCGTCGTCACTGCCACGGAAGACGATGGTGGCGGCTCCGATGGCTGAGGGGCCGTTTTTGGTGTTGATCGTAGCGGCTGACAACATGCCTTCTTTCGTGATGAGGTTGCGGCCCCACAGGAAGGATTCGTTGTCGTCCTGCCAGCCAAAGCGGCTGCTGACCTGGATAAGGGGGATGCAGCGGCGATTTATAAAGTCGTAGGCCGAGAGGTACTTGACGAGGAATTCCTTGTGCTCGCTGGTGATAGGGAGCCCGTAGCTCGCCAGAGAAACGATATCACGCGTGTCGGCAATGACTTTGCGGTCGACCATCTGATAGTGCCAAGCGTCGTCCATGTGCCATGCCAGCTTTACCTGCTCCTTGCCGGTGTGGACGCATTTCAAACGTTCGACGAGGACGATGGCGACGGGAAACACGTGCTTAAACCCGGCATGGCCTTTCCCGTTGTCGACCCACGCGGCAATCCCATCATGGAGGCTGAGAATCATTTTGCCTGGTACTAAGGCGTTGGCCGATACCGGCGCGTCGGGGAGCATGGAGTGAACCGTGGCTGGTGGGGTCTGGGATTCAGCAATGGCTACTGCCGATTTGCTGAAGCCCAAGGTGATGGGACTCGATCCATTCGGGAGGTGGGGGCAGTTGGCGCAGTAGGCCGCCGCATTCAAGCAGTCACGTATGTTGGTGCATGTTCGAGGGCCGCCAGCCAAGGCATGGGTGATTTTGTTTTCTGTCTCGGCAAATGAGTAGCCAGGGTAGGGCAAACTCAAGGCATGGGCTTGCTGCTCTCCATTGACGCAGCGAACGACGATGGACAGGGCAGCGAACCACTCCGGCTCCGGCAACGTTGCCGCGTCATCCCGGCAATGCCGCATCCAGGCGCATCCGTCCATGACAGGCTGGAGTTCCACTGACGGGTATTGGATAAGCGTCTCGCCTGCCGGGTCAATCCCTGCCGATGCCCGTGCCAGGTTTAGAGTTGGAGCCGGTGTGGGAGGAGGACAAGAGGCCTCAATAGCGGCCACAGGATACCGGGAAGCTGCGTCATAATGGGCGACCGACACCAGGGCTGGCTGGCCGGACTTGTGGTTGTAGGTGTGGGGCGGGCGCAGAACACGGGCAAGGTCCGAGGTGGTATCGACCTTGAAGCCCTGCTGATGGAAGACTTCGGCCACAGCCTGCTGGAAGCGACGGACCAACTCCTGCCCTTGTTGCCGTTCTTCCTCGGTGCTGAAAACCAAGGGGGCGTCGAACCACCAGTGGGCGTGGTAGCCGCCGCCGCTGTCCAGGATGACCGTGGGCGTGACGGGGAGTCCTTTCAGTATGCCGAGAGCCTGTTCCTTCGTCGGGAGGTTCTCGGTTTTTTCCTTGTGGACCCCTCCCTGACAATCAATCTCGATCCAGACACCAAAAATGGCGGCCGTATTCGCCCCGGTGCCGCGCTTTCCCGGTTCGGGTTTCGTCCGTTGAAGGGCCATGCCGACGTAAACATCGGTCTGCTGCTGCAACTCACCGACCTTATGGGCCATGCCGGCGATGTCCGTGGTATGAAACCCGAAGATGCCGTGCGCCTTGGTCCACACGACAAACCAGCCGTCCGGTGGATGATCGCCAGCTTGAAGCGAGTAATATCCGAAAACGGCCTCGTTAAGAGGCCCTGCCTGATCGTTCATAAAAACTCCCGTGGCTCGCGGCGTGCGCGAACCTTCCATGTCTGCGGCTCCGGGATGCGCGTTAAGGGCGCAAGCGGAGACCAAATCCTGCGTGAAAAGCCCTAGCCGACCGGGATGGCCTGCTTTTGGGGACTACTATGGAGGGTCAGGAACTGAGACAGATGGGAGTGGAGAAAATCAATGCATGATCAATGACAACAACAGTCTTCGTCCGATTTTAGCTTGGCCCACCTCCTTGATTGAAAAATACTATTTTTAAATAAGTCCGAAGGCCAGCGAGTCAAATTTTCCTGTCGGGAAACACCGATAGAGTCCATTAGCGGGAATGTCCTCAACGTCTCTCCGGTTCGTGGGCTGTTCACCGGCCATGTGGTTGCTGGCAGCAAGAACACCTCCGGGGACGAAACGGCATGGGTATTGATGTCGTTGGTGGCACGGCGCCGGGCAAGATCAGCCAAGGGGCGTCAGCCCGTAATGTTAAAAGGCCCGCCCTCCAGTTGTAGAGCGAGCCTTCGGTGTTATTTTTTCTCTTGTTTTTCCGAGCAAGCCATAGAGGCGCATCAGCCGTCCATTTCGGTCTCAAGGTCCCAGCAACGGCGGCAGGCATCACGGTCCTGCGGGAAGCAGCTTGCTTCACAGTCAGCTTTCATTCATCAAGCACCGCCTGCGTTGTGGCGGCCTGCTCAAGGAGCGTTTCCATTTTTTCTACCTACGTTCTTTTGCGTTGTCTCTGGGACGGTACTGACAGTGGGGTTGGCAAGAACCAACCATAAACTTTTCAACCTGAAGCTAAATCTCAACGGTCATGGCCTCGTACAGTCGATAAAAGGCGTCGAGGTCGTCGATGTCGAAGAGGGCTTCATCCAGAGGAACATCAAGATTCAAACGGATGTTGGTTCCTTTGCGGACATAGTGCCTCGCAATGTAATGGTGAACAATTTCTGTTAAAACGAACTTAAGACCCATTCTAAACTCAACAGTTGACGAGAGTTTCGCCTTTTTCATAAGCTCTTCACGAGAATTCATAATTCCTCCATTGTGACATGTTAAGATCACTAGCGCCTGCGGCCAGGCCTTCCGAGTCATTTTTTGACTTGATTGCTTATTCTGCATTACACTGAATGGGCACCACACCATATTGGGGAAGTGCCCCATTCGGGTTAAAAGTTAATCGATGTCGCGTTATTGCACTCGTGATACAGACGCATCAGCCGTTCCATTTCTGTTTCAAGGTCCCAGCAACGGCGGTAAGTATCAAGGTCCTGCTGGGCGCTGTTGTTCTTCAGTGCGTCAAGTTCCGCCTGCGTTGCGGCGGCTTGTTCTAAGACTGTCTTCATAACATCACCATAATTTCTCTGTTGTGTGGGCCGACTTTGGAAGTGTGGCTGGCTAGACCACACTCCCCTGTTCGACCGCTCCCGGGCTAAATCTTGATGCTTATCTCGAGCGCATCGTGAAGGCCGTAGAATGCATCGAAGTTGTCCGGGTCAAGGATAGTATCGTCGATGTGCGTTTCAAGGTTTACGGAAATGTTCGAAGGAACAGGAATCATGCCGGCCGAGGCGAGTGCTTGAATCACCTGGGCAATGGCGAACTTCGTCCCCATTTCGAGGTTGATCTCGGCAACCTCTACACTCTGATCAAAACAACTAGTAGTGTCCATGACGGACCTCCTATTTTTGAAGGTTTGGTTTCTTTGCCATAGCCAATTGCGGGCTAGAGCGGCCGTCTCCGTGCTTGCAAATGTAAACTAGGTCCTCTGAGCGGCGTTTGCAAGCCTATTTTGTATCCACTGCAGTTCGTTTGAGTTGTAGAGCCGCTTATTACTTTTCTCGATCAGTATGATACATTCCTCATGCTTCATGAGACTGTTGCAGTGCTGTGTCGTAAAATATGAACTTTTTGTAATGTTCTTGGCGCCAGCAGCCGATCAGGCACGGTGAGGACCTGATCAGATATTTTTCAAACTATTCAAGCTTGTTAGAAAAATCATCCACAACCCCGCAGAGATACGGGGTGGGCTTCGCAATCGAGTCCGGCGACAGGCTGGGCCACACGCCGAAGGGCAAACGGCTTATGCTTGGCGCAGAGGCAGGGCTGTACTGCCGAAGGCAAACTTTTACAGCGTGGGCGGGTTGATTTAGGCCGCCACGCAGCATTTTCATCGTATATTCGTATGAAATAGGTGCGTTGCGATTAAAACCGGCAGGCGACCGCAAAGGTGGCAGTGGTCAGCGAAGGCGGTAAACGAGGATGCCGGGCCGATCCCGAGCAACGTCAGCCGTGGTGTCCCTCGGCTGCCAACCTGTCCAGGGCGGCATCGAGCTTGGCGCGAAAGCTCCGGGCCAACTCTTGCCCGATTTCCGAGCAGAGCCGAGCCGTCTCGCCGCCCTCGGCCACAGACGCGCTGCCCATGACCACGAACAAGTTCTCCATGGGGCGGAAGGCGGCAACAATCGAATCCTTCAGGTCAAGAAGCTGGTCTTCGTGGCTCATTTGGCGACCCTCCTGGTGGCATTGAGAAATTTGCCAGAAGGATATCCTGGGCCAGGGGGCTGGTCACGCGGAGAAGGTGCTGACCGATCCGGGGAAGCAGCTATTCGCTATCTTTTAATCCAAAATATTTAAGTGTTTCATCAGAGACTGGACTTTCAAGTTTAAAATGGATTTATTTGCTGCATCCGACATACTTTGCATCGGAATCATCTCTAATAGTCAGAAAAAGTTCAAATCGCTGAACTCCATCTTCTGTCTTAAAAAAGTCTAAAGAGATGTCGGCGTTTCTTTCTGTGAATGCTTTTATTAGTCCAGTTGTATAAAATTTATTTTCATTTCTATGTACCAAGACAGAATAATAACAGCCATCACTGTGAAGCTGGCACCCATATTTATTTTGTCTGGCGCCAAGCGCTACCACAGCCCCTTTGCTTTCATTTTGTGATCCTTCTGTAGTAAGTTTTTTGTAGAATGTAACACTGAACTGTTCGATGTTGATCATTGAAAACGCTCCTACTTAGCGCGCATGTGTTTATTGACAATGTCTGACGCAGCCCACTGCGCTGACAAAGTCTCAATTGCTGGAGTACCGCCAGGATAGTCGCGTCCTGGGAGGTCTTTTCGGCGTAGTTCGCCAAAATATACCCGGCCCACCGCCAGCGCCTCCCAGTTCTCATGATTCCTTGCTTGCGACCTTCCTTCGGCGTAAAGAATTCAAAAACTTATGTCCAGCCCCCTTACCCGGGTGCAAGCTCACTTTTTTGCCCGTCCAGGCCCTCCGGGCAGCCCTGCAGGATTTTTTGAACCGCCTTTTGGGAAGGTAGCGCACCAAGTCTATGCTAACGCTCGAATCCATTAAAAAAAAATGCGTCGTCTCGGGGATAGAGCCCGGTCAGGTCGTCCGAATCGTCACCACCGAACCGGCCGGCGACAGCGCGCTTACCGTCTACTATAAGACTCCCGATGGCAGGCTTTTGGAACGCATGCTGTTCCGAACTGACGAAGCCAACCTGTCCTTAGCCGAGGCTGGTCGGCCTTGGGCTTTCGATGCACCCGGTGAGGACTTTAAGTTGGCAGTCGAGGCCTACCGCATCAATCTCGCATACCTTTTCGACCCTATGATGGCTGTCCACACGTCCAACCTGGAGCCCCTTCCCCACCAGATCACGGCGGTCTACGAGTCCATGCTACCGCGACAGCCCTTGCGGTATGTGCTGGCCGACGACCCCGGGGCGGGCAAGACCATCATGGCCGGGTTGTTTATCCGGGAACTGCTGATGCGGGCCGACGCCAAGCGCATCCTCATCGTGGCCCCGGGCAGCCTCGTTGAGCAGTGGCAGGATGAAATGTTCGAGAAGTTCGGCCTGTCCTTCTCGTTGTTTTCTCGGGAGCAGGTTGAGCAGTCCCGCAGCGGCAACCCGTTCGATGATTTCGATCTTATGGTCGCCCGCGTGGATCAACTTTCCCGCAATGAAGACCTATTGGATAAGCTGCGCCTCTCCCAATGGGATTTGGTGGTCGTCGACGAAGCACACAAGCTGTCGGCCAGCTATTTTGGCAACCAAGTCAAAAAAACGAAGCGTTTCCTACTTGGCGAACTGCTTGGCTCTATCACCAGACATTTTTTGCTCATGACAGCCACGCCACACAACGGCAAGGAAGAGGATTTTCAGCTATTCATGTCCCTGCTGGACTCTGATCGTTTCTACGGCAAATTTCGCGATGGGGCACACAAGGTAGACGTGTCTGACCTCATGCGCCGCATGGTGAAGGAGGAGATGCTTCGTTTCGACGGGACGCGGCTGTTCCCTGAACGCCGGGCCTACACCGCCAACTACAAACTTTCCGACCTCGAAGCCGCCCTCTATGTCTCCGTCACCGAATACGTGAAGCAGGAGATGAACCGGGCCGACAATCTCGACGGACAACGCAAGGGGAATGTGGGGTTCGCCCTGACTGCCTTGCAACGCCGCCTCGCTTCTAGCCCCGAGGCAATCTATCAGTCCCTTAAACGCCGCAGAAATAAACTTACCCGTCGCGTTGAAGAGGAGAAGCTCCGCCAGCGAGGAGAAACTCTGGCCGAAACCTTGAGCCCCTACGGTTCAGGGAATGGCTCGAATGGAACACCCGAAGACGCCTGGGATGCAGGGGATTCCATGTCAGCCGGTGACTATGAAAACTTCGAGGAGGCCATAGTCGATCAGGCTACCGCTGCCCAGACTATCCAGGAGCTGGAGGCCGAAATCCTCATCTTGGAAAGACTGGAGGAGCAGGCGCGGCAAGTGGTCCATTCCGGCCAGGATCGGAAGTGGGACGAACTCTCCAACCTGCTGCAAAATACTCCGGAGATGCGCGATGCCACCGGCCGCCAGCGCAAACTCATTATCTTCACCGAGCACCGGGATACGCTCAATTACCTTGCCGTCAGGATTCGCGGCCTTCTTGGGGAAGTTGGCAACGAGGACGCGGTGGTATTGATCCATGGCGGGGTCAAACGGGAAGAACGCCGCAAGGTCCAGGAGATGTTTAGAACGTATCCTGAAGTGCGTGTCCTTATCGCCACGGATGCAGCGGGCGAAGGTGTAAACCTGCAAAATGCCAACCTCATGGTCAACTACGACCTGCCCTGGAATCCTAACCGCCTGGAACAGCGCTTCGGCCGTATCCATCGCATCGGCCAAACCGAAGTGTGCCACCTTTGGAACATGGTGGCCAATGAGACCCGTGAAGGCGATGTCTTTCAGCGTCTGTTCGAAAAACTGGAGGTTGAGCGTTCTGCCTTGGGCGGCCGTGTGTTCGATATCCTGGGCGAAGTTTTCGAGGACAAGAGCCTCAAGGATCTATTGATCGAGGCCATCCGTTATGGCGAATCTCAGGAACGACAGGCAACCTTGCTGGCGCAGGTCGAGAATGCGCTCGATACCGAACGGTTGCGGGCTATCATTCAGCGTAACGCCCTGTGTGAGGAGGTCATGGACGAGCGGCGTCTCTTCGCCGTCAAAGAGGAAATGGAGAAGGCCGAGGCGCGCAAGCTCCAACCCTATTTTATTCGTTCCTTCTTCAGCCAAGCCTTCCAGCAGCTTGGCGGCGAGCTTCGCCCCCGCGAGGCAGGCCGTTACGAGATCACCCACGTTCCAGCAGTGATCCGGGAACGGGATCGGCAGATCACCGGGCGCGACCGCCGTAACCTGGACCCGGTAATGCGTAAGTACGAACGCGTCTGTTTCGAAAAGCAATATGTACGGCTTATCGAACGTGTTGGTGCTCCCATGGCCAGCCTGCTGCACCCCGGGCATCCGCTTATGCAGGCTGTCACCGATATCGTTCTGGAGCAGCACCGCAACAAGCTTAAGCAGGGCTCGATCTTGGTCGATCCCGCCGACATGGGGACCACCCCCAGAGTACTTTTCATCATTGACCACTCCGTCAAGGAAGGAGCGGATCCTTCTCGGATCGTCTCCCGTCGGATGCAATTCGTCGGCATCGACCCGCAAGGTGACGCGACCAATGCCGGATGGGCTCCACACCTTGATTTGGAGCCTCTGGCGAATGCTGAGATGTCCCTGATTGAGGATGTGCTTGGCGCCCCCTGGATCACGCAGGACCTGGAACAAATAGCTTTGGCCCAGGCTTCGACTCACCTTGTCCCGGAGCACTTCGAGGAGATACGTTCTCGTCGTGAGCGTGATGTGGATAAGACGCTTAACGCCGTCCAAGAACGATTGGTCAAGGAAATCAATTTTTGGTCTGACCGCTACATCAAGTTGCAAGATGATTTGGGGGCAGGCAAGGATGTTCGGCTTCCCCTGGAAAATGTCCGCCGTACCATTGATGACCTGACCGCACGTCTTCAGTCGCGGAAGAATGAGCTTGAGGCAATGCGGCATGTCATTTCGGCCACGCCGGTAATCGCTGGTGGCGCGTTGGTTATCCCGGCTGGACTGCTGGCCCAACGCAAAGGTGAGCCTACATCCTCCGGTGATTGGACCGCAGATGCCGCGGCCAGGGCTCAGGTGGAGCAAATTGCCATGCAGGCAGTCATGGAGGCGGAACGTGCCCTAGGGCATGAAGTCTTCGACGTCTCTGCGGAGAAGTGTGGCTGGGACGTGACCAGTTTACCCAGGCCGGTGGATGGCAAGCTGCCAGCATCCCGCCATATCGAGGTCAAGGGACGCGCCAAGGGAAGCTCCACTGTGACGGTCACTCGTAATGAAATTCTCTACGGCCTGAACCAGCAGGACAAGTTCATTCTCGCCATCGTCTTGGTCGACGGAGACCGGCATGAAGGGCCATTCTACGTGCGGGAGCCGTTTACTCAGGAACCAGGCTGGGAGGTGACCAGCATCAATCTCGACCTGAACCATCTGCTCGCCCGAGCCGAGCAACCAGCATAAGGTAATAAAAAAGAAAATGGCTGCCATCAAATCTCCGAAGAAGCTCATCGAAGTCGCCCTGCCGCTGGATGCTATCAGTGCTGGTTGTGAACAAGAGAAAAACCCATTCCTTAAGGGGCATCCACGTGCCATGCACCTCTGGTGGGCGCGTCGTCCTCTGGCTGCGGCGCGGGCGGTGATCTTTGCGCAAATGGTCAATGACCCTGGTCATCAGGCTAGTGGCTTCAAGTACGGGATGAACAAGGAGAAAGCTGCCATTGAGCGGGAGCGGCTTTTCAAAATCCTCGAAGACCTCGTGCGCTGGGAGAACATCGCCAATGAAGAGGTTCTCGATCGGGCGCGAGCCGAGATATGGCGAAGCTGGCGCGAAACCTGCGAGTTGAACAAGAATCATCCCCAGGCGGCTGAACTGTTCAACCCGGATAAGCTGCCAGCCTTCCATGATCCCTTCGCGGGCGGCGGAGCGTTGCCTCTGGAGGCCCAGAGGCTTGGCTTGGAGGCCTATGCCTCGGACCTGAACCCCGTGGCCGTGACCATCAACAAGGCCATGATCGAGATACCGCCCAAGTTCGCCGGTCGTCCTCCTGTGGGGCCTCGGCTGAAAAGCGATAGGCAAACGACCCTTCACGAGGAATGGAAGGGAGCCCAGGGACTGGCCGAGGACGTACGGCGGTATGGAGCCTGGATGCGCGACGAGGCATTCAAGCGCATTGGCCACCTGTACCCGAAGGTTGAGGTCACTGAGGCCATGGCGTCAGACCGTCCAGACCTGAAGCCCTTGGTTGGGCAGAAGCTCACAGTGATAGCTTGGCTCTGGGCTCACACGGTGAAGAGCCCGAACCCGGCCTTCAGTCATGCCGAGGTGCCGTTGGTCTCGACCTTCGTGCTCTCCAGTAAGGCTGGCAAGGAAGCCTATGTTGAGCCTGTGGTGAATGGGGACAGCTACTGCTTCACCGTGAAGGTAGGGACGCCACCGGAGGGTGCGAAGAATGGGACTAAGCTGGCACGTGGGGCGAATTTCCGCTGTGTGCTGTCTGATACGCCAATAGAAGCGAAATACATACGCGTTGAAGCCCAGGCTGGCCGCATGAAAGCACGCCTCATGGCTATCGTTGCGGAAGGCCAGAGAGGGCGCGTTTATCTTAGCCCAACATCAGAGATGGAGAACATCGCTGCTAGCGCAGAGCCAAAATGGAAACCTGATTTACTCGTAACAACTCCTTGCCACGACATTGATCGACTCCCCATGTACGGAATGTATACTTGGGGTGACGCATTCACCCCCCGCCAGCTTGTGGCTTTGACCACGTTTTCCGATCTGGTGGGCGAGGCCATCGTCAAGGTGCGCGAAGACGCCCAGGCCGCAGGCATGACCGATGATGGGAAGGGGTTGGATGACGGCGGTACCGGGGCTACTGCCTATGCGCAGGCTGTTTGCGTTTATCTTTCATTTTTAATAGATAAAATCCTTGTATATTCCTCCTCCCTGTGCCCTTGGCTAAATCAGCCAAAGAATGAGATCGTCGGAAACACGTTCGGTCGCCAAGCTTTGCCTATGATCTGGGACTACGCTGAGGCAAATGTCTTTGCAGATTCAAGTGGTAATATCGAGAAGCAGGTGTCCTACCTAGTCAAGTCGCTTGTCCTTCTCTCGACAAAAGGGGGAGGAGTTGCTGTACAGGCAGATGCATCGACAAATTGCAGTATCGAGAATAGAGTGGTTTCAACTGATCCTCCGTACTATGACAACATCGGATACGCGGATCTCTCCGATTTTTTTTATGTATGGCTGCGTCGGATGCTGAGGCCTATCATGCCGCAGATTTTCGCCACACTTGCTGTGCCGAAGGCTGAAGAACTCATTGCAGCTACCTACAGGCATGGCGGTAGGCAAGCAGCAGAGGCATTTTTCCTTTGGGGCATGACGCGAGCTATCCAGAAGTTAGCAGACGAAGCGCATCCAGCTTTTCCCGTGACCATTTATTACGCATTCAAGCAGACCGATACTCGGGATGAAGATGGAACTTCGAGCACTGGCTGGGAAACCTTTCTCGAGGCCGTACTCAGGGCAGGATTTTGTATCCAGGGCACTTGGCCAGTTCGTACAGAACGGCCAACAGCGTTGAAATCAACGGTTAACGCACTTGCATCTAGCGTCGTGTTGGTTTGCCGACGGCGCGACGTTGGTGCACAGTCAATCAGCCGGCGTGAGTTCTTGCGCGAACTCAACGCAACTCTCCCCGAGGCCCTGGATGAGATGACCCGGGGGGGCGTCAACTCTCCTGTCGCACCGGTGGACCTCTCCCAGGCCATCATCGGCCCAGGCATGGGCATCTTCAGCCAATACGCCGCCGTGCTCGAAGCCGATGGCAAGCCTATGAGCGTGAAGACCGCCCTCCAACTCATTAATCGCTTCCTGGCCGAGGACGACTTCGACCACGACACCCAGTTCTGCCTGCACTGGTTTGAGCAACTGGGCTGGGCCACCGGCAAATACGGCGAGGCCGAGGTGCTGGCTCGGGCCAAGGGCACCAGCATCGGTGGACTGGTCGAAGCCGGTGTTGTTGAAAGCGGGGGGGGCAACCTGCGTCTGCTCAAATGGGTAGAGATGCCCCGCGATTGGTCCCCGGACACCGACACCCGAACGCCCATTTGGGAGGCGCTACACCAGCTGATCCGAGCCCTGAACCAGGACGGTGAATCGGCCGCAGGCCGCCTGCTGGCCCGCATGGCTGAAAAAGCTGAACCCATCCGTGCTCTGGCCTACCGCCTCTACACCCTATGCGAGCGCCAGGGCTGGGCCGAGGAGGCCAGAGCCTATAATGAATTGGTCACGGCCTGGACTGGCATCGAAAGGGCGGCGGCTGAAACTGGACCGACTGGCATTCGACATACCCTTTTCGACTAAGGAGACCCCATGAACCTCACGCTATGGCAAGGAGCCGCCGTTTTCCATGATGAGGAGCATGGCCATGCAAATTGAATCCATCGAAATCGAAAACTACCGTGTGTTCCGACATGCCAAATTGGATGCTTTGCCCCGTCTGGTCGCGCTGGTGGGTGCCAATGGCTCCGGCAAGAGCACGTTGTTCGATGTCTTCAGCTTTCTCAAGGATGCCCTGGCGTTCAATGCCAGCAAGGCCGTTGCTCGTCGTGGCGGGATGCGGGAACTCAAAAGTCGAGGACAAAGAGGGCCGATTCGTCTTGAAATCAAGTTTCGTGAATCCGGCGGGCGTCTGGCCACCTACGAACTGGCGATCAACGAAGAGCAAGGCCGTGTGGTTGTGGAACGGGAAATTTTGAAATTCCGGCGGGGGCAACGCGGGAAGCCCTGGCATTTCGTGGATTTTTCGTGTGGTCACGGTACGGCTATCACCAACGAGCAGCAATATGGCGAGGCGGGCGCGGAGGAACAGCGGGCCGAATATGCTCTTGATGAACCGGATGTCTTGGCAATCAAGGGATTGGGACAGTTCAAGGATTTTCGCGTTGTCGCCGAATTTCGCGCACTCATTGAGAACTGGCAAATTTCTGACTTTCACATTGCCGAGGCGCGTCCGGCTACCGAAGAGGGTTACGCCGAGCATCTGTCAACGCGCGGCGATAATTTAGCCCAGGTGGCGCAGTACCTCTACACGTATCACCCCGAACGTTTCGGGCAAGTACTCGATGCCATGACCCGCCGCGTTCCGGGCGTTACCACGGTCGAGGCCAAGCCCACAGAAGACGGGCGACTGGTGCTGCGCTTCCAGGACGGGAGCTTCAAAGATCCGTTCATTGCACGTTTCGTCTCAGATGGCACCATCAAGATGTTTGCCTACCTCGTATTGCTTCATGACCCAAAACCATTTCCCTTGCTGGCAATCGAGGAACCCGAAAATCAGCTCTATCCGGAATTGCTGACGGAGCTTGCCGAGGAATTCCGTGCTTACGCCCGACGTGGCGGCCAGGTGTTCATCTCGACGCATTCGCCGGATTTTCTCAATGCCTTAAAACTTGAAGAGATCTATTGTCTTCGCAAGGAAGAAGGATTTACCACCATCAGTCATGCCAGTGATTCGGAGAACCTTCGCGCCCTGTACGAGGGCGGCGACCTGCCGGGCTACCTCTGGAAGCAAGGTCTTTTTGAGGGGGTCAATCGCTGATGGGGCGTGTCATCTTCTTGCTTGAAGAACCATCGATGAAGGCCTTTCTGCTTGAATACTTGCCACGGCTGATGCCAGGTTGGACACATGAGCAGGATTTTTTGCTTGTCCCACACCAGGGCAAGACGGATTTAGACAAAAGTATAACCAATAAGCTCAAGAATTGGCGGGAGCCTGGGGTTCGTTTCGTGGTTGTGCGTGACAATGATGGATGCGATTGTCATGTCCTCAAAGAACGTTTACAAGCAAGATGTGAAGGCCACCACACTGAAACGCTTGTACGTTTGATTTGCCAAGAGTTGGAGAGCTGGTATCTGGGCGACCTCACTGCTTTGGAACAAGCCTACCCTAGTCATCGTAAAGTATTATCTGGTCTGACGCGTCGTTTTCCCGACCCGGATGCCTGCCAGAAGCCTTCTCATGAGCTTGAGCGCTTGGTGCCTGATTTTCAAAAACAAGACGCCGCACGTCGATTTGGTCGGCTGCTGCGATACCAAGACAATCGTTCTGCTAGCTTGCGAGTATTTTCGCAGGGAGTCGAGCGACTGGGCAAGGTCTGACGGGGGATACCAATATGCTGAAGCCATGGCGTGAAGTTGCCATTCCCCACGAGGATGTTCTCAAGGGCACCTTCAAGCAGTCCGAGTTCGCGGCAGACCTGTCCAGGGTACACGCAGGCACGGCGACAGCCGAATACCAGGACCCGAAGCTCTTCTTCCAGCGCACCTTCATCACCGAAGGCATGCGCCTCCTACTCGATTCCGTGGTCAAGCGTCTCTCCGGTCAGGGTGGCGATCCGGTCATCCAACTCCAGACGGCCTTTGGCGGTGGCAAGACGCACACCATGCTGGCGGTCTACCACCTCGTGAGCCGTGACGGTGGAAAGGCCATGGTCAGCGACCTGCAAGGTGTCCCAGCCATCCTAGACGCAGTCGGAATCACCGAATTGCCGCATGCGAAAGTTGTTGTACTCGACGGTATTATGTCATCCCCGAACCAGCCTGTGGTGCGGGATGGACAAACCATTCGTACCCTGTGGGGTGACTTGGCTTGGCAGTTGGGCAAGGCCGAAGGTTACGCCTTAGTGGCCGATGCCGACGCTTCAGGGACATCTCCCGGCAAAGCCGTACTGGAAACGCTGATCGGAAGATATGCGCCTTGCGTGATCCTAATTGACGAGTTGGTGGGCTACGTGCGCCAGTTTGCGGAAGGGGCGACACTAACCGGTGGTACCTACGATTCGCAGCTTTCTTTCGTACAGGCATTGACGGAATCTTTGAAGGCTGTCCCCAACGCGGTGCTTCTCGCCTCGTTGCCCCATTCGGACCGTGAGGCAGGGAGCCAACAAGGTGTGAAGGCTCTGCGGGCCTTGGAGCATTACTTCGGTCGCATTCAGGCCCTGTGGAAGCCTGTGGCTACGGAAGAGGCTTTTGAGATAGTTCGCCGCCGTCTTTTTACCGACATCAATGACAAGGCCGCTGCGGAGTCCGTATGCCGGGCCTTCGCCGATTATTATACCGCCAACAGCGATTCCTTCCCTCGTGACACCCAGGAGAGCCATTATTTCGACCGATTAATGCAGGCCTATCCCATCCACCCGGAGGTCTTCGACCGGCTGTACGAAGACTGGTCCTCCCTGGATAACTTCCAGCGCACCCGTGGCGTTTTGAAGCTCATGGCCAAGGTGATTCACCGCCTGTGGAAGGACAACGACAAAGACCCGCTGATTATGCCCGGAAGCTTTCCCCTGGCCGATGCCGACACCCGCAATGAGGTTATCTACTATCTGCCCCAGGGCTGGGACCCTGTGGTCGAAAAGGACATCGACGGGGAGAGGGCTGAGACCACGGAGATCGAAAGCATCGACACTCGGCTGGGTAGCGTGCAGGCTTGCCGCCGTTCAGCCAGGACGATATTTTTGGGCAGCGCCCCGAGTACACCGAATCAGATGGTGCGCGGCATCGGAGTGGAGAGGATTACGCTTGGGGCAGCACATCCAGGGCAACAAGTCGGTCTCTACAAGGATGCCTTGCGTCGTCTGGTCGACCGACTCCACTACCTCAACAGCGGCCAGGATCGATTCTGGTTTGATACCCGTCCAAACCTTCGCCGAGAGATGGAGGACCGTAAACGCCGCTTCCAGGACAAGGAAGATATCTTCCCATTCATTCGAGACCACGTCAAAAAAGCCTTTCATGGGAACGGGGTTTTTAGCGGCATCCATATTTTCACGGGGAGCAATGACATCCCCGATGACTGGCAATTGCGTCTTGTGGTGCTCCCTCCCGATGCTGCCTTGAGCAAGTCAGGGCCAAGCTTTGCACTCGAACACGCTGGGCAGATTCTCAAGACCCGTGGCGACCAGCCGCGCTTCAAGCAGAATCGTCTCATATTTCTGGTCCCAGATGGCGACAGCGTCGGCCGGCTCAAGGATCAGGTCCGATCAGCCCTGGCTTGGCAGTCCATCGTTAGCGACATCAAGGAGATGAAGCTCAACCTGGACCAATTCCAGGCACAGCAAGCCGGTAAGAGCCTTAATGGCGCTGAAGAGGCTCTGCGTCGGATGGTCCGCGAAACCTACAAGTGGCTGGTCGCACCAATGCAGGAGGCCGCCCCCGGCAGAGGGGTGTCCGATGTAAAGTGGGAGCAATTTCAGATAAACGCTGGAACCCCGCATCTGACTCAGGAAATCGAGCGCGTGCTCAAGGAGAACGAAATCCTGATCACGGAGTGGGCCCCGATCCACTTAGCCAAGATGCTCAGGGACTGGTTTTGGAAAGACGATGCCAAGGAAGTCAGTGCCCTCAAAGTCTGGCAGCAAACCTGCCAGCAGCTGTATCTGCCCCGACTGAAGGACGAGGCCGTCTTTAAGAATACCATGGGAGCGGGCGCGGTAAGCCTGGACTTCTTCGGTTTCGCGCAGGGCAAAGAGGATGACCGCTATATTGGCTTCACCTTTGGCACATGCCCCATGCTTTTCCTCGATGATGCCTTGCTCTTGATCGAGCCAGCTACCGCCGCCGCGTACAAGCAGCAAATCGAAGCCCAGCGTGCTGCCGAGGAAGCTGGACAACCCTCACCTCCCGAGACCACATCTGTTTCAACCAACGGAGGTGATACGGTCGGTACAGGGAACATTACCATCCCAAGCCCCATCGTTAATGGCAGTGCCACTCAGCGACCTACCAAAAAGCAATTTTATGGCAGTATTGACCTTGACCCGATCCTGGCAAAAAAACAGTTTTCCGACTTGGTCGATGAGGTCCTTTTGCAGTTTACCTCTCGTCCCGGAGTGAAGGTTGAAATCGCTGTTGAGATCCGGGCGGATTCGTCGTCTGGGTTTGATGATGGAGTTCAGCGGGCGGTTAAAGAAAATTGCAATGTTCTCCAATTCAAAAGTGCTGAATTTGAGGAGTAATCAAAAGCCCTCATTGTCTATGATCATTGACGTTTAGTAGAAAGATGCTGGAGGCCATGGTGAATGTTCTTGCTGAGATTTTTGAATGGTCAAAAGAGCGCAATGCTTGGCAGCGTGACGCTTTGCGGCGTTTGATATTAAATGGCGATCTTTCTGATGACGACATTTGCGAGTTGTCCGCTATATGTAAGAGTGCACATGGACTTGCTGAACAACAGACGGCCATCCCCCTGGCAGAAGAACATGTTCCAAGTGAGACGGTTGGCGCGGCGCCTATATCATTGGTCTCCATCTTTCACCATCATGGGGTGAACGCGCTCGCCGATGACCAAACTTTAAAATTTTCACCCAATCTCACAGTTGTTTACGGCGATAATGCCGCCGGGAAAACAGGCTATATCCGCATCCTAAAATCCGCATGCCGTGCACGTGGGCAGGAGGCAATTCTAGGTAATGTGGCCTCGGGATCAACGCCATTTTCACCAGTCGTGTCGATAAAATACAAAACAGGTAACGAGTCAGAGACATTCGAATGGAACGGGAATGGTGAGGATGAATTCATATCCCGTGTGAGTGTTTTCGATACACAATGTGCTGCCGTTTACCTCACTGAGAAGACAGATGTTGCATTTCGTCCTTTTGGTTTGGACCTGTTTGATAAGCTCGTAAAGGCGAGCAAAGCCGTTCGCACGATACTCGAAAACGAACGACGCGCCTTAGAGTCAAACGCTTTGGAGGCTGTGCAGGCTGTAATTCCAGCAGGAACAGTAGCTGCAAATTTCCTCGCAAGCATTAGTTCCCTCACGAAGTCGGAATCTGTCCAAGTGCTTGCGAGCCTCTCTCAGGAAGAGGAAGCTAGGCTCGCGCTACTTGACAAATCTCTTCTCGATTTGCAGGCCAATGACCCAGAAAAATTGGCCAGCCAGCTAACTCTTCGTGCCGGTCGTGTCCAAGCTTTGGCTCGACATCTAAATGAAGTTGAAGCGGTACTTTCAGTGCAAGCCCTGGCAGTTGTGCTCGAAGCTCGAAATGAAGGTCAGCGCAAGAGCGAGGAAGCCAAAAGGCTTCGAGAGGCCACATTCCCTGCCGGGCTGCTTGCTGGAACCGGTTCTGAATCCTGGAAAGCTCTATGGGACGCTGCCCGCCGGTTTTCTCAAGAGCAAGCTTATCCCGGCAAGGCCTTTCCGGTCCTGGAGAGCGGTGCAACTTGTGTCCTGTGCCAACAGGACCTCGACCAAGCCGCTGGTCATAGGCTCAGGCAGTTTGAAGAGTTCATCGCTTCGACCACTGAACGGGAACTACGGGAGACTAGAGAAACATTTGCTCGGTTGCGAAGGGCTTACACTGAGCTTAAAACAATGCCCGAATCAGTTAGCGAAACAATAAAGGAAATCCGTATTGAGCATGCTGACTTGGCCGACAGAATCGATACGGCGCTCGCAACAAACGAGAACAGACGAGAGGCTATCGTACAGGCTCTAGCCGAAGGCAAAGACATTGCAGGCAATTGTCCAGGACTCGTATCTCTTTCACAAGAAGTGAATGCTCTTTCTGCACAGATTTCAGAACGGATAAAGACCATCCGCACCAGCACTACTGAGGAAATTCGTGCTAGTATGACTAAAGAGGCGCTAGATCTGCGCTCTAGAAAGCTTCTCGCGCTGCACAAGCAGACGGTTCTCGACGACATCGAACGCAGGATGAAGTATGCTGCCTACGGTTTGTGCATCGATGAAACCAAGACTCAAACGATAACACAGAAGAGCACAGCAGTAACCAAGGTCGCAGTGTCACAGAAGCTTAAACAAAGTTTCAAAGCCGAGTTGGCGAATCTCGCGTTCCGCCATGTTGAGGTAGAGCTCAAGGAAGCAGGGGGTGCGGAAGGCGTTCTCTATCACAAGATTGTTCTTACCCGTGCCCCTGGCGTTGAATTGCCCAAAGTGGTGAGCGAAGGCGAACAGCGTTGCCTCTCGATTGCTGCATTTTTTGCTGAGCTCAGCACGGCGGACGATCCTTCGGGAATCGTGTTCGACGACCCCGTCTCTTCGCTTGACTACATGTGGCGTGAAGGTGTGGCGCGGCGGTTGGTTCAAGAAGCCAAAACTCGACAAGTCATAGTCTTCACACACGATGTAGTTTTTTTACTCCTCCTCAAGCAATTTGCTGAAGAGCTGGGCGTAACGCAGCTTGACCAACACGTCCGGCACCTCTCCAAGGGCTCTGGTATATGCTCAGATGAATTACCTTGGGTCGCAATGCCTGTTAAAAAGAAAATCGGACACCTAAAAAATGAATGGCAAACTGCCGACAAGCTTTTCCGTGAGGGTCATCAAGATGCCTATGAAAAGGATGCCGCGTGCCTGTACGGCTTGCTGCGTGAAGCATGGGAGCGTGCTCTAGAGGAAGTGCTCTTGGGCGGCATTGTCGAAAGATTCAGGCCTGGGATTCAGACACAACAAATTGGCCTGATTGCTGACATCACTGATGATGAATGCCGAGTCTTCGACACGGCGATGGCGAAATGTTCGAAATGGCTACCCGGACATGATCAAGCAGCCGCTGCACGTGCGCCAGTGCCAGAGCCAGCAGAACTCAAAGCTGACATTGAGGCTTTGGAAACATTTGTCGGCACAATACGCAAGAGACGAAAGAAAAATTTAAGGCCTCCCCTGCAGAAGGAACTCAGCTGTTAATTTTCTGCGGTCAAATCCAGGTCCACACGCTTGTCCACATCACGCCATGAACGCAGTGAACGTCTTGCGCCTCGTGAGCGGAAAAAAATCAAAGTATATGAAGGTGTTTGATAAAGTGTTTGAGCCGGCTCGGCCACTTTCACGCCGATAACAGGGGTTCAAATCCCCTTGGGGACGCCAAGACTTAGACAATCGGAATTACCACCAGGGGTAAATCTAGGGGTAAATCCGGTTTTAAAGGCTCTCGGGAGTGATCTTCTCGGGGGCCTTTTGTTTTTCGACGAACACGCCTTCGAGCACGTTCTCGACAATGCCCAGGGAGTGTAGATACCGAGCCGTCGTGGTCGGACTCTTATGGCGCAAGACAGCCTGGATCGTCGGAAGGTCCACCTTCTCCCGCGCCAGGATCGAGGCCGACAGGTGGCGGATGGCGTGAAATCCAAACTTCCGCACCTTCGCCCGCTTGCACAGCCGCTCCATGTAGTGAATCCGGTACGAGAAAGCCTCCCCGTCCTCCTGGCAGAACACGAACATGGAGCGCGGACCCCGGGAGCGCAGCGCGGACAATGACGCAGCGAGCTTCGAGGTCATGGGCAGCGTGGCGTATTCCATCCCTCCCGTGGCGGTCTTCCTGGTGCCGAGCCGGATCGTCCCGGACTTTAAGTCCACGTCGGGCCACGTCAGGCGGAAAAGCTCCCCGCGCCGGGCTGCTGTGTGTAACGCGGTCAACAGGAAGGCTTGGTCGTCCTCACTGGCTGCGTCATAGGCCTTCCAGAAGTCCTCTTCGCTCGGAACGTAGCGTGGGTGCTTGTCAGCGGCGAACCGGTCCACGGCCTGGAACGGGTTATCCCGAGGCAATGCAAGATACTTGATACCCCAGTTCCACATGGCGACGAGGTTCTTGCGGTCCTTGTTGGCCGCGTTTCCGCTGGATAAGGCCCGATTTCTCAACGCGTCGAGGATCGCCTTTGGCTGGATGCTCTCCACATTTGTATTGGGTGAAACGAATTTCAGAAGCGTGACCGTGGCCAGGGATTTTTCGGCGTATGTCTTGTGGCCGAATCGTTCCTTGGCAAAATCAAGATAGGCCTGCACGAGCGAGAACACCGTGACGATCGGCTTCTCTGCTTGCTCCCACGCCTCGGCGCTTTGCCCGGCCTCCCACCTTTTTGCCTCGCCCAAGGTCTTGAACACAGCTTGCTTCCTCTGGCCGGCTATCATCCTGCTCGCCCGGTACGTCCCGTTTTTCTGGCGATAGGGCATGGCTGATCTTCTCCTTGATGACATTTTCAAAGAACACGACGGCCCCACCGGTGACGGACTGGAAACCGCCCAGCGCGTTCTTGTGCCGGTACACCCAGCCAAGGCTTTTGCCAAACCGTTCCGCGACCTCATAGGCGGACAGGTGGCGGCCAAAATCTGTCATATTTTCGGTTCCTCCATAAACCCCTCGCACCATCCACGGCCCTTGGTGTTTGGCGTCCAGTCGCCGTTACTGACCTCTTCACCATCCGGCACAGGGCAGGTCCGGCGCCAGCAGTGTTCGCAGATGGGGGCGTTGTGGCCGGAACAATGGGTGATGTCACGATATGCTGGCATTAAGTCCTCCGAAATTTTTAAGGGCGCGTCTGGCCGCATTTTTTCCTGCCTGATTGGCGTATGGAGCGCACAGACGTAAGGCATCAACCAAAGCCTTAACCGTTGGATTGTGCATATATTGGCATCTTGCTTCATATTTAAGGTAGCATTCAAAACAACGATAGTGGTTTGAACGTTCTTCAGCACAAGATAAGACAACTTCCTTTCCACAATCATCACATCGTGGCATTAATCTTCTCCTTCATCTTCCTGGCCATTCTCACGCTAATTCTAAGCGGTGGCGCCGTATCTGGTGCATCAGCGTGGGCGAGGATGGGAGCGAGAGCGGCGCGGAGACGCTGTATCTCGGCATTCTTCTCCGCCTCCATCTCGCTCATGACCTTGGGCCAATTAACTGGTAAATTCATGCTTATTTATCCTCCGGCCAGAGCAGCCAGCGATCTCCGGTCTTTATGGTTGTGTCCCACATAGACAGGACGATGACTTCCCTGTCCTCATAGGTCTTCGCGTAAGACTTCTTTTTCACCGGACCACGAGCAAAGCAGAATAGAATTTCGGAATTGGACGGCGGCAACGTCTCTTCCTTCCCGTCGTAGGTGGTCCACTTCTGGTCCCTGGGTAATGCGTTCCAGGCGGAGATGGCGCCTTGTTTTGTTGGGTCGCATGGTCCAGACATTGCACATTTTCGACAGGAAACAGTCACGAAATCAGTAAAATCACGGAGTATCGCTTTCGATCCACAAAACGGGCAAGGCTCCAGCTTCACTTCATCCGACATGACGGGCCTTCCGGTACAATCTCACGAGCGCGTAGGCTGCGCATGGACCGCCACAGACCTCGCATTCTCGCATCTGGCCCTGTTATTCTTGTCAAGCATTCTCCACCTCCGCCTCGACCGTCGTTTCCTCGGGGATGGGCAGGTCGGCGGTGAGAGCAGAAATGTGCGCCGCTCTCCATGCTCCAAGATGATAATTTCCGTATGCATATTCTTTTACGGATGCGCCAAGGGCTTCATTGAGACTTGATGCATTGCACGCTTTAAGTTTTATTGTTGATTCCTGTCGATCCCCGTTGTTTGATATAAGTTGCAGGGCAACAACAAAATAATCTTGGTCAGTCTGCGCTTTCGGCTTCCCGGCCAACCGTTCGATCTCGGCACGTGCGGCGTCGAGTTCGTTGCAGAGGTCGAGGATGTCTTCCTCGCTGACGTCGCATTCAGTCATGCGTTGGCGGATATCGTTCGTGTCGATCATGGCTATTTCTCCTCCGCATCGGCGGCGTCGAGGAGAGAAAGAGCATCACTCCTTTTCCAGTCACGATCAACGGCCGACATGGTTTCATCGTTAAGATTGGCATCTGTCCCGTCGCGATATCCATCTTCGTGGCCTTCACGATACGCCGCTTCAACCATCGCCCGCACTTTCTCGGTAAAGTCGCTCATACCCATCCCGTCCTTTCCATCACCCGTTCGTAAATCGCCGTCCCGTCCTCTTCAGCCTTCCCCGCGTCTTCGCACTGGCCCAAAAACTGCCGCGCCAGCGTCTCCCATGTCTGTCCGAGATAGCGCCAGCAGGCCCGACGCCCGTCCGGCCGCCACGTGCAGACGACATCATGGATAAGTGCGTCCAAAGCGACCAACCAGGAGGCCCAGGTGTCCACAGTGGCACATTTGCCGATGACTGACCGGCGAGCCTCATCCACGGCGGCTGACTCGGTGTCGGCCCGGCGCTGAACGGCGGAGGACAACGGCTTACCCCGGCTTACGGGCCGCCACTCGCCGTCAATGAGACGCTGCGGTGGGGCTCCTGTCGTCTCCCAACAGGCCATCAGCCAGCGGCGTATTTTGGCGAAGTGGGCGACGGCTTGGGGCTCGTGGGAAAAGACCTGTTCAAGTTGCATCAGGGCGACCTCGACGCAGATAAGCTTGATTTGCACGGTGCCGCGCGCGATGGCGGCCAGAACGCGGGGGTCGTGGCGGGGGGTGGTCATGGCTACCAAGCCTTCCCTTGTGCGCGACGGCGCATCCTGTTTGTGCCAGCCCCAGGCCCCATAGCCTTTGGAACTTTCACCTTGCCGATTGCGTGCTCAAGGAGTGCGGAGACGTTCACACCGACAGCCGCGCCCATGATGGCCAAGTTCGTCAAGGCTCTGCCGAGGCGGGGTTCTGGTTCTTCGCTCGGGATTTCTTCAACCCAAACGCGGATAGGGAAAATCTTCCTTTCGCCGCCAAAGCCTTCGCGACCAAGACGACGACAAACAGCTTCGGCAAACTCCTTGGAATCGTGCGTGTCCGTGGAGACATTAGGCGTGCAACCAAGACGAACGGTGTCCGGCCATTCCGCATTGCTGGTGTATTTGCTCATCCCTCCACCCTCCTCACTTCCACAGCCCACGCCCAGGGATTGATTTCCCAGCCGAGGCCGCGCTTGGCGTATTTGGCGTTCCAAAACGACCGAAACTCTTCACCGTGGATATGGCACCACGTCTGCCGGAACTTCGATTCAATGGCAGTCCGTGGCTTGCGGTTCATCTCGGAGCAGGAACAGCGGCCGAGAAAGGAACCGCAGGCACGCACGTCGTCCTCGGTGAGATCCTTGGTTCGAACGCACCGCACCCCGATCACCTCCAGCGTTATCCGGCTGGCCCATGCCGGCATGGTGGCGGGGGAGCGCCACATGGGGGCGCAACGGTCGAACCCCTCCTTGTAGTAGACGATGCGCTTGCCATCAGGTGAGATGGTCATCGGCAGGCCGGACCACGACCCCCAGCGAAGGCCATCGGTGCGATGCTGTCCGTGGGTGTTTTGGATGTAGTAGGCCTCTTTCCCGATCAGCCGATCACCAGGGACGCCGAACGGATCGCGCAGTGACAATACGCATCGTTCCCGGCCGCGCTCGGTGTAGTGGTGGCCGTTGTCGTCAATGACGCAGTAGCTCCACTTGTCGCGGCTGTTTTTGTCCGTTGACGACACGCAAAATGTCCACCGGCCTGTCGCGTCCTGGTATTCCGGCTGCGGCTTCACCGGCCGCACAATCAGCCGCAGCCGGCCATCGAGCGCGGCGCGGACCTCGTGGGGGTGGAGGATGAGGGAGCGGGTGGTCATGACTTTTGCTCCACAGTCGCCACACCTGTGTTGAAATTGTAGGACAACAACTTCCAGCCATCACCCATGACGTATTCGAAAGCGTTTTCCAGACCGCCCTTAAGGGCTTCAGCCACGCGGTCGGTGTTGACGATGCAGCGTTTCCCATCAGCGTGGGTAACGGCCGTGTCCATACCGTCCAAATGCCACACGGACACAGCCAGAGGATCAAGATATTCCCTCGCTCGCCGATCCATCTTTATGGTTATGCTCATCCCTCCCCCTTCTCGGCCTGAGCCAGGGCGTAGGCGGCCAGGTGACGGTATCCTTTGATGGGCCTGTCCCCACACGCAGGACAAACCCTCATCAGTGAAAAAACTTCAGGACTGCCCTCAAGATCGGCATTGCAACCCATCCAACCACAAACTGGGCAAACCATGTCGTGCCCGTCTCTGATATGCTCCAACGCCGTCTTGTAGATCGCTTCTCGGGCGGTCATAACGCCGATCTCCTGTGCAACTTAAACAGAGACCACATCAGCCCCACCAACGACGCCGACAATGGAAACAGGTAATCGAAGTTGTTTGCGCCAATCATGAACGCCGAAATGGGGAGGATAACCAGGGAGAGTAAGTCGAGTATTAGCCAAAAAGCTTTCATGACTTTTGCTCCATCTCGGCCAGGGCGGCGAGTGCCACTTCTCGACACGCCTCTAACGCGTCAAGTTGCCCACGTCGGTATTCATCCCGGCTTCCAGCTATTGGAGCACGACGCGATATTGCTTCCAGTGCCTCCACCAGCCTCCGTTCCCGGCCCCCACCGCCGCTTGTGCATCCGATGCAGTGCCAAGAGTATTCTTTAGCGGACTCGTGAGAACAGTCGGGACACGGTCCCTCCACCAATTCGGTGGCGTCAGCACTATGGTCTCCGCCCATTGTGCTGGCGTCGGCGGGAGGGGAGGCACCAGGATCGGGAACCATCCCCAACAGTTCCTTGGCGTGACCAAAGGCGGTCGTCAGCAGCTCTTTGTACGTTCCATGTTCGACGGGATGGGGGATGGACAGGATGGAAACAAAATCCCGCAACGCATCTTCCGCCCGTTCTGCCCTGGAGATGGCTTCCCGGACCTTCTTTTCCAGCCCTTCGACCTTGCTTTGCCAGATGTCCCGGTTCTCCTGGAGTTCGGTTATGTCATGAGAGATGGACTCAGGACCGTAGGAGCTTGAAAACTCCTGGTCGAAACAAGCGGCGAGGTTCCCAAGGATATCCTCAAGCTCGTCTCGTTCCTTCAGCGCCTCTTCGCATGACTTTTCTTCTTCAGCGGCCCTGGCTTCCGCCTCCTCCGCCCGCTGCCGCATGGCCGCAAGGGAGGACTCGGCGGAAGATGCGCGGTGAACCAATTCGATAAAGTCTTGGCAGTTTTCCAAAGGATGACCCTGTTCATCTTTGAAGTTGTATTTTTTAAGACTGTTCATTCTCTTCCTCCGGCTTCTTGGGGCCGCCATGCTTGGGGCAAGCGAGGCCTGGAACGTATCCATTATATCGACCGTCGAGGCGCTTTATCTCTCCAGTGTAGGCGTCCCGGAACGTCTCGCAGTCAGGGCGGAATCCGTAGGCCGGTTCATCGCAAAAGCCATCAGGACAGCCGCCAGACCACATGGGGACGGAACACTTCCCTGCCCCGTTGGTCAGCTCTTGGTGGTGCTTAGACATGACGCTCATCCTCATCCCCATCCCCCTATCTTGGTGAGTGCGGCGCGGGAGCTCATCTGGGCTTCTTCTGCAATCTTTAACGCCGCATCCCGTTCCCGCACGGCGGCGTCACGCTCGGCCCGAAGCTGTTGCAGATCATGTTTAAGATATCCAACGAGGTCGCATCCAGCCGGGCGTTCCGGCCCTCCTCCGTTGGGATGAAGTGCCTCGTTCACGCCGTCATAGAGGTATTTCCTCGCCCTCTCAGCTTCATCCCGCTCCACCTTCAGCCGCTCAACCTCGGCGGCGTGGGCAGCCATCTTCGGCAAAAAATACTTCTCCCACTTATTGCAAAGCATGAGCATTTCATCGGAGCCGTCTTCGACCACGAAGCAGTTGCCGCGCCGGGCGTGTTCGACGGCATCCTCACGGGGGAATCGGCCTGCTTCGAGCGCCGAATCGGTGTATCCATTCGCTCCGGGGCGATACCAAGCCTGATTCGGACCGAAGAAGATAAGATATTGGCTCATCCGTTACCTCCATTGACCTGGAAAAGAACATCCTTGAGCGACTGAATCCCGCTTTGTGCCAGTTCATCCGTGGGCGACGTGTAGAGCGTCAACATACCGATGGCGTTTTGGAGTGCGCCGATTGCCATTTCCCTGTGCCTGACGGCCGTGGAGACCAGCGGGGCCAGCTCCGACAACATCGGCCTATCCCCCACGCCCAACGCAAGGCGGATGTCGGCGAGGGTGGAGAGCAACGGCATTTCCAGGCCGCCGCGCTCCAGTTGTTCGGTGGTGATGCCGGCACAGGCGTTGACACAGGCGACGAGACGGCGCGCAGTCCCGCCGCGCAGATAAACTTGGCCGTTGGGGACATCCTCGGGGCACAGATCGACAGTCGCCACACGAACACCGTGCTCGGTGAAAATTTCAGTTCGGTAATAGGCGTCGAGTCCACGACGATGTTCTTGTAAGAGCTTTCCCTGGATGTATTTCGTGGTGTCTTCGTTACTCATTTCTCGCCTCGCGCCGCACGGAGAGCGTTGTTGATGAGTTGCATAGACGCTTCGATGGTAGCGGCTATAACCTCGTCGTCATCAACCATATTGGAGATTAGTTGAAGTTGGGTAAGCTGCTGTTCCAGAGCCTCGTACAATATGGGGGAGGCGGCCATGATGTTGGCGTTGGCTTGCTTGTCTCTTTTCCCAGGAGTCCCCATGACAACGGCAAGGTGCCACGATTGCGTGGCCCCATGCAGGATATCGGAAGGCTCTGGCATCGTAGCAACGACGGTGTTGCCGTTTTCATCTTTGCGGACTCGCCACGGCCCAGGCGTAAACTTCACTTCCATCCTCTCCCCCAACAAAAAGACCGCCGTAGCGGTCTGTAAAAGTGTGGCTCCAGTTGACGCAACGACCGTGGCCGCTGCGTCTCAGAAGCCGGGCCAGAAGGGGCTGGCGGGGGTGATTAGACTCCCTCAGCTCGGATCTCAACGGCATTGAGAAGATAAAAGATGCCGTCATCGTTCCCGACCCAGCTTTCAAAGTTCATCAAAATGATGTCTTCCGGGGCATCGTCTTCCGCCGCGAACCGGACAAGGGTGCTGTCATTGTCCAGCATCACGACGAGCTTGCCCGGGTTGTCTCGGAGCCACTTCCAGCGTTCCAGGTCGGTAATCTGGTCGTTCCATTGTGTGGCAATGGCCTCGTATTCTTTCCGTTCCACAATGCTCTCCTTTGGTTGTTCCCGGCCCCTCTCCCGAAGGGCCGGTCGGAGGCGGGGCTAGCGGGTCTCTGTTGTGTTTGGATCGATCCACCATTCCCGGCACAGGGCGTTTGCTCTGCCGCTTCCGACACCGAAAACCAGCGCTACAACGTGCCAGTTTGGCGCTTTTTCCACCTGCTTTTTGGAAATCATCCTGACGTTGCTAACGATGCAACGCCCACGTTCTGGCTCAATAATGATATCAACGTCTGGCAATTTCTTTCACCCTCCCTGCCTCTACTTCACCCTCACCCACACATTTTATCCGTAGCCCCTGCCCCAAATCCCGCGCCTCGGTCATGGTCCAGGTCCGAACATATCCCCCACCGGGAGACGGCACCCGAACGAGTGATCCTGGCGCGGGGAATATGGGGAGGACGGTTTGTTGATAATTCACAACCCGGCCAATTCATCGCGCAGGTTGTCGTCCCGCTGCTGGCAGTCCTCCTTGGCCGCCTCCACTGTCGGGAATTCCTCGGCGTCAGCAGCCGAAATCAGTTCTGCGTCCGATTCGCAGGTCGAGAACTGGACCTTGTTATCCCGCAGAACCGGGACGATACGATAATAAAACGTCGTTCCGTCCTCTTCCTGGTACGGTCCGGCCGCCTCGTAGTGGGTGTTGTCGTAGCGGTCATATTCTTCAGTCCATTCGAGCATCAGTACCTTCTCCCATTTGGCTTCTTGAACCGATCCTTATATCCTGGGCAATGCCCGACATGATAACCGCCACAGAACGGACAGTGATACGGGCTCGTCCCGTTCCAGGCCATGGCCCGAGCCTGCTCCAGGATCTCGTGGCGGATTTTGCCTACACAGGCCTTACGGCGGAGGTGACGTTTGCTGGCCATCACGCCTCCCTCACGCCGCGAACGGCGTTGCGCTTGTTGATGTCCCGGGCAGCCCTCCCAGATTCAGGGATGACCAGGGAATGGCGGACCGACGCCCATGCTCGTCAACGGCGATGGGTAACACAGGACGTCCCGGGTCAGGGTCCTTCCAGGCCGCTTGAACCGGGACCGGCTTGGGTTTCGGCTGTACTCTCGGGACTTCGGTCTGGCCAAGGACGTAAGCGTTTTCAGGTCGGCAAGCGTGGCAGGTGCTCGAAAAGTAGCAGTTTCTTGCATCGGAGAGGCGGCGGAACTCATTAAGTGACTTTTCCTGTCCACATGCGATACACCGCCGAGTACCCTGCGGCCCCCTGTGTAGCGCGCTCCTCCGAAAGAATTCCGCCCTACAGCTTTTCTTGCCGCATATCTTTCTTTTTGTCGGTTCACCGCAGATCATGCACGGATGCAATTTTGCTTTCCTGCCCGCCTCGCCTTGCTCCTTTGAGGTGATAAGACTACATTTGTGCGAGCAGAACCGCTTGTTTCTGGTCATGTTCGTGCATCCCTCGCGTTCACAGACGTGGGGTGGATAGTGGATAGTGGGCATAGCTAGGCCTGCCCATCCGTCATTGGACACTTGCCCATCTGGTCGCAGGCGGCGCACTCGACGGAGAGGCGGACCGGCCCTTTGTTGTTGGGGCATTCGAAAGGCTCTTCCGAAGTTTCGGCTTGGGCGGCATCGTCCGACTGGTCATCGTCAGGGTTCTCGTTCGCGGCTTCCTGGGCCTCTTCAGCCATCTTCATGGCCCGCTGGCACTGCGCGGTGTTCCAGTTTTGAGCGTAGGAGTTGAGGGACTTTTCGACGCCTTCCAGGTCCAGGCCGGCGGACAGGATTGCGGTCTTGGCCTCCTCGCGGCGTTGTTCCATCTCGGCCTTGGTGGGCTTGTTGCGGATACCGTTGGTGGAGGGTTCAACCGACTGGGAGGGCTCTTCCTGGCCCTGGGAAGCCCGCTTCAGGATGTCGGCGGTATGGTCGGCTGGGGTAGTCTCGGGAAGTGAAAAACCACCATTGGCCGGCTCAAGGTCGTAAATGTCCCGACTTTCGTCCTCGGTTTGCAGGCCCATCAGTTTTTCAGGCGCATAGAGTCGTCCGAACAGGGTGGCGGCGCGGTAGCGGAGCATGAGGTCCGGCATGGTCTGCCACTTCGACCCCTTCTTGGTAAGCCATCCTTCCTTGGCGGCCATTTCGATGGAGATAGGCGGGCTCTCCAGTCGTTCTCCGGTCTCCTTCTCAACGGCCCATGCGATGCAGGTCCGGTCCTGGATTTCGATGTTTTCCTTCTTCACCTGCTTCTGTTTGTTGACCCAATCCACCGTCGTGACCTGGACCGTCTTCTTCACGGGTTCGCTGATTTGAAACCGCAAGGGAGAAAAACGGCCCGTAGTGTTCAGGGCGGCGATGATGAATTGCGAGGACCAGGAAGGCCGGCCTTCGACCACATACAGATTTTGCATGATCATGATTGGATCGGCTTCCAAACGCTGGGCCATATTGAGGGCGATGACACAGTTGGAAATGGCCGCTTCGTTCTCGACCAGAGGACCGTATTTGTTGTCCTTGTCCTTGATCCACTTCCGATAGGCTTCCGGGACCAGCGTGGAGTTGGCCAATAGGCCGGCTGCCCGTTGCAGCATGGCGAATCCGGCGGCGTTTCCGAATCCGAGGACCACATCAGGAGAGGCCGCAGCCGATTCCTTCTTTAAATCAGGCAAGCTTTCGCTCATATCCGAAACTCCTTTCTCGCCCATGCGGGCAAGGTAATTTGTACGATGTCATCGGCGTAGGACGGCCAGTTATTTTCGGCGCGGCACCGGGCTAAGGTGGCCAGATTGCGTCTGTAATCCGCCCGGCCCTCTTCCACGTCCTCCGGTTGCAGCTGGTGGCAGCACACGGCGAATGGCGGCTCTTTTTCAAACGCCACGAAAATAAACGTGTCCGCGTAGCCTCCGGCCGCTGTGAACCCATCCAGGTAGAATGCCTGCTGGACGTGATAACGATGGTCGGCGACGGCCTTGGTGAACCCCCTGGGGCTGGCGTCTCGGGCGCTTTTGAGGTCGATGATGACGCCGCCCCCAAGCACCTTGTCCGGCCGACACCGGCAGGCAACCCCGCTCTCCAGGTCTGTCCAGAATGCGGAGACCTCGGCCTGGCCCTGGTAGGAGAGGAACGCCCCGGCCGTTTTGTGCGAGAGGACGGAATCTTGAATACGCCGGAGCAGGTCCGCCTCGGCTTGGTCCTTGATGATCTCACAACCGACATGCAACCGCTGCCATTCCTCCCACTCGGCCTTGCCGGCATTGGTGCGGCGGTTGATGTCAGGGGGCACCACGGCCTCGGTCTTAAATCGGGCCGGTTCCAGGATGGCCATGTGGCACAGGCGGCCTATGCGCTTAGCGTCGGTGTCCTTGTCCTCGCCGTCCAGATAGGCGCGGAAGTGAGCCGGGCTTTGCTCCAGCCGATCCAGGCCGGACTTCGAGACCGCCGGGTGGGCGTGATAGTCGTCGTGGGAGATGTTCGGGTAGATGCCGTGCGTGGGGAGTTGACGCCCCTCGATATTACTCATAAGCTCTCTCCTTCAACGCAGAGAGATGATTTTTTGTTTCCCGTCCGCCCCAGTGTTCCAGCACCGGGGCGGTTCGCTTTTGGGGGTATCCATCAGTAGCCCCGCACGGCCAACATATGCCGATAGCTGGCCAGGACCGATTCAACGAGCATGGTCCCGACTTCCTCAATGGGCATGCCCTTAATGCGCTCGATGTCCGCCCGATCCTGGGGCCGCAGTTGCCCGCGCTCGATACATGCGTCACGGACAGCGGCGTGCTCGGGGGCGATATAGATGGGGGTTGCGTTCATATTCCACCTCCCGGCCGTCGCCCGGCCTCCATGTTGCGAGCCTGAAAGTCGTCCATGGGCAAGGCCTCCACAAGAGTCGAGGCCTCTTCTTGGAACCTTCGTTCCTCATCGTTGGGCTGCCATCCATCGCATCCGCAGGGTGGCTTAGCGTCCCAAGGGATGCTTAAACGGAAAAACTTGGGCTTGGGCAAACAAGCCGCTTCAATAGCTCCCAAGACTTGCTTGTCGTATTCGACGCAAGTCCCGCAGTCCGGGTGCAATTTATCGTCCTCATATCCGGTGCACATGGAGCACGTCGCATAGCTTGGGATGTTCATTTCGGCACCTCGCATATGTTCCCGGCGATACACCGGGCTTGATATTGCGCTTCGAGCGACGGTCTTGACCATGCGGTAATGACAATGACCGCAACAACAACGACGGCGACCAGCGCCAGCGACCAGAACGCGTGCTTGATATGGTCAGGCTCATACGGATAGCACATGGCGTTGCATCCTCCGCTTACGTTTCCGTTGCTGTTTTCCGGCCCTACGTCGCGCCCGTCTGCGTGCAATGCCCATGGTGGCCTCCGTGGTGTGTGTCTGACCCCACCCCCGAAGCAGCCGCGGCCTATCCACGGCCGCCACGGGATGGGTTCTGGAAGCAAAGCCTTTCCCCGTCCAGGACCGCCAAGTCCCGGCTGGGAGAGATGGAACAAAGGTTGCCTTCGGGGGTTCCCCTGCCGCTCTTGACGGTCTCGCATGGCGGCCACGCTCGCGGGTGCAAACCGCCTCTTTGCTCCATCTCTAAAAAAGCCCGGCCAAATCACCTGTTGGTGTAGATTTTGGCCGGGCACGGTCACTCTGTAAAAGTGCAGCACCATCAGGGCCACACCGGATATCTAACCCTTTTCTTTTGTCATCTGCTTCGCGCCTCCTATTGGTTTTTACATGCGTGGTTTCAGGCCTCCCGTGAGCCAAGTAGCGGGGGGCGTTTCAGATGGCCAAGCCGCCGGTCTAGATGTTCTTGCCGGGGGCGGTGCCGTGGGCGCCGATGATGATCTTGCTGATGCTCTCCAGGGCTATATTCTTTTCGGTACGGCGACTGGTCGGTCCTCGGATCATGCTTTCTCCTAACATCTCTGGTTGTTTATTCGTGTTGCTGCCTCAGTCACTCCGCAGGGTGGTATTCGATACCATCTCCCCGGATGCGCTTTGATGCTGCGCCATCCTCGGGCCATGTATGGATTGCGGGAATCCAATCCTCTATCAGGGTGAGCAGTGCTCTACCTCCTGTTCCGCCGCGCACCATGCGGGCGTTGATTGGCGTTTGGGCCGTCTCACCGGAGACGGCCCGGTTGGGGTTGGCGGTCGGGGAAACCGCAAGAGGGAGATTTGGTCGGGACGGGGCGATTTGAACGCCCGGCCTCCTGCGCCCAAGGCAGGCGCGCTAACCAGACTGCGCTACGTCCCGAAAAATTGGTGGAGGCAGAGGGATTCGAACCCTCAACACTCGGCTTGCAACGCCAAGACTCTACCCTTGAGCTATGCCCCCAGAATTTGGCGGATAGGGAGGGATTCGAACCCCCGGACGACTTGCGCCGCCATTGGTTTTCAAGACCACCGCCTTAAACCTCTCGGCCACCTATCCGTGGAGCTGGCGCGCGGACTCGAACCGCGATCCTGGTGTTTACAAGACACCTGCTCCACCAATTGAGCTACGCCAGCTTGAGACTCGAAGGGGGAAGGCGGCCACGCATCGGCGGTTTTAAAGCCGGCATTTGGCCATCCTTGCACTTCCGCCTTCCCTTAAAATCCCAAGCTATGGCGGGGGACTCAGCATCCCCCGCCGGAAATTCGTTTTCGTCTGCGCCCCTGGCTAGCCGTTTCCAACGGTTGCGTTGGTTGCTCGCTGCGTAGGGGGCCAAGTTGTCAAAGATCGCTGAACTTTAAAGGATTTCTTACAAGTTCGAGTTATTAAGGATTGTTGAATAACTGCCCCTGCCGCCTTACTCTCTGCCTTCCCGCTCCCATCCCCTCCCGTGGCTTGCATCCTCGCGGCGCTTGCTGTTGCAGGGATTTCCGGTCGCGTTCCGGCCTCTCGTCTCGCCACCTCCCGCCCCTTGCCTCTCGGCCTAGGCCGGAGTGGGTTGGGGTGTGGGTGGCTGCGTTGGGGAGAATGTAGAACAAACAGTTCCAGCCTGTCAAGAACAAATGGTTCTAAATATCAGCGCAATCATTTCCAGATTAACCATAAGTAATGGTTAACTATCTATCCGATAACCACCAGCCAGATCGGCCGGAAAACAATGGGTTGAAGCAAGAAAAGGGGTATAAAAAGAAGGAGCACAAAAAAAGCCACAACAATGTCGTGGCTTTAATTAATTAAAATGGGTAGTTATATATCAATTGTCAATAACTGACGAGGCGTCTAGCAGCGAAAATAATTGGTAATCATAGACTAATCCACAAATATTTTCTATTGGAATTCCGAATTCCTGGGAAATTTTCTGTAACTTTTCAAGGTCGTTTTCACTTTTCATTATATCACCGACACCCACAGTATTTCCATCAAGGGCCTTCCCTATTATGTCTATTGATATGACGGAATATATTTTATCAATTGCCACCTGATCAAATATTTTATTTTTATAAGCAATAATATACTTATTATATTCTGAATTCTTTTTTAACGCTTCCAGAATTTCTTTGTTCTGAACAGACTTTTGCGTATTATAACTATCATTGCATGCCGACAGTATTAACATAAAAAATACAAAAAGAATATATATAATGGGATTCTTTTTCATTTACTACTTAACACACTTGTATTTAATAAAAATGTCTTGATCTTGAGCACGCCAGCCCCGCCCGCTTACAGTTTCGTCAATAATCTCATACTTTCCATTACATTTTTCATACATCAACTTCAACGCCGCTTCCCGGTAAGCGTCTTTTGTCAACAAAGTCCCCGCTTGGTATTTTACTATCCCAGAGGCTTCGCTATTCACCGGGGCATATTTTGAAGCCGAGTCAGATGCAGGATCTTTAACGCTATGAGCGCAACCTAGTAATAGTGCAACACAAAGTATCGGGAAAATCCGAACATACCTCATCACATTATTTATCATTCTATTCTTCTTCCCATCCAAAGCGCCCTCCCAATTATTTCAAAGTCATCGTTCTCTACCACTTGTATTGCATCCTCAGGGTGTGCGTCGGAAACAATATTTATTTCTCCAGGCCTACCAATAAGCCTCTTTAAATACATCTGCCCATTGTATCGCAGATAAAAAACTTTATTTGTCGAGAAGTCTGGCCTGCCTTCATCGATAAGGACAACTGAGCCATCTGTTACTGTAGGAGACATAGAGTCCCCATATGCCATTATACAGGATAGATTATCTGGATTAGCCGGAATACTTCTAACCCAATCAAGACGAAATTTAAGAAAACGTTTTACAGTTTTCCCTGTTTCCATCGAGCCTCCGCCCATAGAGCCTGTTGCCTCACGTAAGGCAACCTCAATAAATTCTGTGTCGTTAAAATGTTCTAATAAAGTTTTTTTATCCGAAATCATCTTTTCACATGATAACGGTAATTTTACACCACAATCTATACCAACACGCTCAGATTCTAAGCATTTATTTGAGTAAGAAAGAAATTCTTCAAAAGACATTCCAATATTCATTGCTAATTTACGTATTGATTTAATTCCAATGCTTTTATTATGTTTTGGGTCAAGTGTATAATCAATAAGGCGTTGTGTTGTTAGCCCCGCCATTTTTGCGAGCTCATCTCTCCGTTTTCCAGCCTGAATTAGGGCACGGAGGGCTGCTGCGGCTTGGTCTTTTAGGGTACTCATTGAGTAATATTTGAACGCATAGTTCTTAATTGTCAAAAAGTTCGCAGCCAGGGTTGACCTATAGAACATTTGGTTCTAGAATCCTCCCATGAGAACCGCAGATAAGTTCGCGTCCATCATGGGGATCACTTCGCGGCACGCAGACCACCTTGGTAAGGGGACCCGCAAAGCTAGCCCCAAGCTGGCAAAAAAAGCAAATGAACTCATTAACCTTGACCCGCTTCTGCTTTTTTTCCCGGAAAAACGAAGGCGGTCTCTCTGGGTTGATGTGGAAGAATGCCTTGCTCGTTTGCCAGATCATACCCCTTCCCGCCTCCCCTCCCAGCCCCACCCCGACGAGGCCGCGTGATGGACCTCATCACCTGGACCGAATTCGAGCGTACCGGCCGCGTCACCCTGGGCCTCATCCAGGGTTTGATCGAGCACAACGAGACCGAGGAAAAGCGACGGTACGACCGGGAATTGGCCGATTTCGCAGACTGCTGCGAGTTTTGCGATCGAGAGATCAATCGCGTGCCCTGGCCCTGGGGAGATTGATCATGAACGCCCTAGAGCTTGACTTGGACATGGCCACAATCTCCCGCCGACAACATGAGCCGCACGCTCATTTCCCCAGGCCATCGCTCCAGGGCCATGCGCTCGGCCTCGGCCTGGATGATCTCCACAGGCGTACCGTCGGAAAATTTCAGCGTGCGGAAATGGGTGGCCTCGACTCGGGCGACTCGGGCCAGAACGTAGAGCAGTCCCGGGTGGTCGGGGTCTCGGTGCGGATGCAGGGTAAGAGTTTGCATAGGGCCACAGTATCGGTCCCGCATGGGCTGTAAATTACTATTCGAGGGCTGGTTTCAAATGCTGCAATGGATTCACGATTTCAAAGAGTTACTGCATGACACGGTGTTCGGGAATTCGACTCTGCCCGCCAAGGCCATCGCGCCAAAACTCGGTCTCGAATATGCGAACCTTTCGCGGCAGGTGAACCCCGACGACACAGGGGCACGATTTGACGCTGCGATGATCGCCCCGCTCATGCATGTCACGCAGGATTACCGTCTGCTCCATTTTCAGGCTGCGTGCCTCAACCACCGTGCACGTCCTCTCGGGGCGCTCCCCGTTCCCAACGGAAACCATCTGCAACGCCATGTCGCGCTCGATGCCGCCGTTACAGCGTTCAAACGCCTGGATGCAGCGGGGGAGAGTAGCGAGGTGCTCATCGCGGCCATGGATGAGATTGCCAATGCGGCCGAGATCGTGTGCGCGTTGGCCAGGGCCAGGGACTACGGACAGCCTGTCGAAGACGCGATGATCGGGCGGGCGCTGTTTAAGAGGGGGCTTTGATGGACCTCACAAGCGGTATTGGATCGCCAATCGGACACGCGCTTCAGCCGTCCAGCGTCATCAGGGCCGGACGTGCGGCCGAAACGCATGGCGACCGCATGGCCAACGGGGAACCGTTTCATTGCCCTCGTGGAGCCAGCGAAGCGCCTGTCGACCCCAAGCAATGCGCCGAGATGTGGCGAGCCAAGATATCTCCCTGTTTGAGCGAGGCCTACGGCGCCTGCTTTATCGGCGCAATCAACGACACAAAATTCCCGGAGGACCACGTGGGCGGAAAATACGACTATTGTGCCAATCTCGATTGTCCGAACAAGGGAAAGAAGATGGCCCTTCCGGCCAAGGGGCTGTGCGGGGTCTGTTACAAGCGGGTCCTCTCCGGGAAAATGGAGTGGCCGCCGAAGCCGTTGTCTGCCGATCCATTGGAGATGCGGGAGTGCCCTGAGGATACCCATCCCACGACGGCGGCTCAGGACGTGACGTGCTATGATGCGGTAGAGGAGATGGCGGCGCAAGCAGTTGGCTGGGACCATACGGAGGAGGACCCCGACCTCCCCGAGGATCTGGACCGACCATTCGAGGTGGCCGGGGTCCGCTTTTCTCCCGTCTCAAGCAAGCCCGTTGCCACGCAAACACCCGTCGTCACTATCCGCAATAGCGCCATCATCGCGTTTTCTGCCGCCGCTGCCGAACGGTATGGTCTCCGCGAATACGCTTATGCCCGCCTGGTCCCTTCTGAGGATAGAACCGTGCTGGGCATTAAGTTCCTCTCTTCCAACCGTCCCGGCGCCCACCTCGTCCAGAAAAAGGAGCATTCTGGCGCCGTCATTTCCGCTCGGGCGTTCCTACGAAACATGCCGGCCATCGTCGGGAAAAAGGCCATCCTGGAGCCGACCGAATGGACCGGGTTTTTTATGGTCCGGTTTGGCGGGGCGCAGCAATGACACACTCTCTCGGCGACCTCCTCGATGAGGCTAAGCAGGTTGTTACGGGGGAACGGCTGGATATCCACGGAGACCCAGAAAATAGTTTTACTCTTATCGCCGGATACTATTCAGCGTTTTTGTCGCATCGCCTGGGCATCCCTGTCGCCCTGACGCCCCTTGATGCGGTCAATATGGCCATACTGTTTAAGCAGGCGCGAAAGCTCGGGCAGACGCCGCATAGGGATAATTACAGAGACGCGGCCGGGTACGAGGCTATCGCGGCGGACCGGATGTTGGAGGTGGAGGAGTGATTGCCGCCCTCTTTGTCGCCGCCGGCGGCTGCTATTTCGGCCTTCCCGACGTTGACCCCTGGGACAAATCCCGAGACGCCCGCCTCTACACAGGGCCATGGCCGGTTGTAGCGCATCCGCCGTGTGAACGTTGGGGGCGATATTGGGGTGGGGCTCCGACAACCTGGCCGCGTCTCAAGAAAGGAGACGACGGGGGGTGCTTCAAGGCAGCCTTGGCGTCCGTTCGGAAATGGGGCGGCGTCCTGGAACATCCCGAGGGTTCTGCGGCTTGGCACGCTCACGGCCTAGTCAAACCTCCCCGCGTTGGGGGCTGGGTACGGGCCGATTGGATGCACGGGTTCGAGGGGTGGACCTGCTGCGTCGAGCAAGGATCTTATGGACACAAAGCCAGGAAAGCAACGTGGCTTTATGCGTGTGGAGTGACATTGCCAGATCTTAAATGGGGTTCGGCAGACGGAGATTTCTTGCGCCTGGATGAAGGATTTCACAGTGCAGCCGAGAGACGTAGAGCCGTCAAGACTGGGGTTTGCCAAAGGCTTTCTAAAAAGCAGAGAGCCGCCACCCCTATAAAGTTCCGGGATTTGCTGCTCTCGATCGCGCGCACAGCCTCACGCAAAGAGGTGGCTGCATGACCTACGACCAGTCCGACCTCCAACCCATCTGCCGCCGCGCCCTCGATACTTACGGACAGAAAGCCCAAATCGACCAGTGCATCGAGGAGATGGCCGAACTGACCGTTGAGCTCCAGCATGCCAAACGAGATCGAGATCATCACGCAGACGAAGAGGTCGCGGATGTACTGATTTGCGTCCTGCAAATGCGAATCCTTGCGGGAGAGGAAAGGGTGGACGCGCAAATAAAGCGAAAACTAGCCAGACTTGAACAGCGGATGAGCGAAATATGAACTACGACGCCGCATCTACCCTGGCCGATCTTGAGGCTAGCATCGCCTACCACGCGGCTAAGGCCTGTATTGCCGCCGCCAAACTTGGTGTGTGCAGCATCCCGGTGTCACTACGGCCGGATGCGCGCGCTGTCATGGTGCTGGTCCACGAGATTTCGAGCTTCCCCGGTGCGCCCGACCTGGGGCCAGTCCGGCGTGCGCTTGGTGCGTCTGGAGCGGAGGCCTAGCCATGATCCGCATCGTCATCGATTCCCGAGAGCAGGAACCATTCCCTTTTGACGGCTACGACGCTGAGGTGGTGCCTGGCACGCTCCAGGCTGGCGACTACAGCCTCGTAGGCCTGGAGGATATGGTTGCGGTCGAGCGCAAGTCCCTCGTCGATCTAGTGGCCTGCTTGGGACGAGAGCGCGAGCGATTCGAGCGGGAGTTGGAGAGGCTGCGGGCCATGGAATCCATTTTGCTGGTCGTCGAGTCGCCCCTCTGTGATTTGGTAACCGGGAACTATCGGTCAAAGCTCGACGCTAAAGCCGCCTACGAAAGCGTAATGGCCTTCATGTGCCGCTATCGTCTCCCCTTCTATTTTGCCCAGGACCGGCGCGGTGCCGAGCGGGCGACATTTTCATTCCTGCGCCACTACTGGCGCACCGTCGAACGGCGCTACCGGGCCGTGGTGGGTGGGTGAGGGAATGGGCAACAAGGCCCCGGCATTTCAATTTTACGGCCCAACAACCAGAGGGTGATATATGAAAGAACTTATTATTCTTGAAGATAACGTCCAATCGTTTCAAGAGGTGTGCGCAAAGTTAGTGGGGAAGAGAGCCACAGAGGATTTCGACATAGAACTATATCATAGGGTCCAGGACAACAATATAAGCTCTCCGATAGAGCAGCTTTTTATTAATGCATTTGAATGCATAAGAACTATCAACGGGTTCCCAGAAAATTATTGCTTCACATATAACGATACAACAGAAAAGGTTGGGACTATTATATTCCCGCAGTTTCAAATAGAAAAATACAGGGTTGATTTTTTAATTTATCATACAGACCCTGAAATGGTTAGAAATGGATCAAAAGGCAACAAGGTCGTTGTTGAGCTAGACGGCCATGATTTTCACGATAAAAATGAAAAACAAAGAAGATATGAAAAAAAGAGAGATAGATTTCTTCAGAATCTCGGGCTTAAGGTTTTTCATTATACAGGGGCAGAGGTTGTTTCTAACCCCTTTGTCCCTGCTTCAGAGGTTCTTGGCTGTGTGACAGGTGAAGGCCCAAAATCGTTATTAAACGTAGTTACTGAATATTTGGAAGATTAACATGCGCGACTACGCCACGGTATCTCCTGTTTTTTGGACAGGGAAAACGGGAAGACGGCTCAAGCTGGCTGGCCCGGACGCCATGCTCGTGGCCATGTACCTTGTCACGTCGCCTCACTCAAACGCCATGGGGATGTTTTACCTGCCTACGCTCTACATCTCCCACGAAACAGGTCTCACTTTGGAAGGGGCTTCCAAGGCCCTTGCGAGGGCCTGCGAAGAGGGATTTTGCGCTTATGACGACGAGGCGGAGGTGGTGTGGGTTTTTGAAATGGCGCGGTTCCAGATCGGTGAGGCGCTTTCCCCGAAGGACAACCGGGTAAAGTGGATCAATGACGAGTACCACAAACTCCCGAAGTGTTTATTTTTAAAAGACTTTTTTGAAAAGTACGCCCCCGCATTTCACCTCAAGGAAGCCAGAGAGGGAAGTCAAAATAAAAGCCCCTCGGAAGGCCCTTCGGAGCCCCATCGAAGCCAAGAACAGGATCAGGAACAAGAACAGGAGAAAGAGGAATCCTCACTTCGTTCGGATTCTTGCGCGGAGGCGGCACAGCCACCTACCACGCTGGAACCTGCCGAGTTACCGAAGCTGGTGGGCACGCTTCCCCTTGCGGGCGGATCGGACTTTGAGGTGCGTCAGGACCTCGTGGATAAACTGGCCCCGCTTTATCCGGCCGTAGAGATCGTCCCGGCTCTCAGGAGCATGAAAAGCTGGCTCATCGGTCACCCGAAAAAACGCAAAACCAAGCGTGGAATCATGGCTTTTATCACCGGCTGGCTAGACCGAGATCAAAATATGGGCGGCAATACACCCGCAGCCCGGGCCAGCCCGACCCAGTCAAACCTGACCCCACGGCAGCAGCAAACCGAGATGTTCAAGGGTATGGCCCAGGCCATCAAGAGGGCGGAAGGAGTTGAAAATGGCGAAGGTTACGGCGGAAGACGTGTCGAAGGCGCTTTGCCGGCTGGCGCTGCATTATCGCGATCCTGACGTGAACCCGGACACGCTGCCTGTGCTGGTCGAAGACTACCTCGAAGACCTGGGAGGGATGGAGCAGGAGCTTTTTAAGCTGGCCATCCCCGAAGCGCGCCGGTCATGTCGGTTCTTCCCGAAGTCCTGTGACATCCTGGAAGCAGCGAAGCGGGTTGTGCCTGCTTACCGCGAACTCCCCGCCCTTCCTGCCTGGGAAACGGACGTCGATGGGCAATACAAACGCAACATTGAGGGTGCGCGGAAAATCCTGGCCATGGTGAGCCAGGGGAAAAGGATGCCGCAAAGCAGGCCACGTCAGGATGAAAAATGGGTGCAATGACCCTCCCCTGCTCAACCTGCCCGGAAATCCCATGTGGCCATGCCGGCCTCTGCTTTGGCGTGACGTACTGGGACGGGAAGCCCGGCAAGGCAAAGCCCTTGGAGCAGGTGGAAGAGTGTAAGTGGATCGAAAAGTGCCGGGAATGGTACAGGAGACAAAGATAGTGGCTGATTTGAACCGCTATGAGTGCATTGGGAGGGTGGGTAGCCTCAAGCTGTCCTATATGCCCAATGGCAATGCCGTGATGGACCTCTCCGTGGCTGTGGATAGAAGTTACAAGGGGCGAGACGGCCAGAAAGTTGAGCGCACCTTATGGGTCCGCGTGGAGGCCTTCGAGAAGCAGGCCGAGTTTATCGACCGCTGGATTCGCAAGGGCAAGCGTGTCCTGGTTCAGGGAGAAATGTCAGAACGGTCCTGGGAGGATAAGGACGGGAGCAAGCGCAGCCAGGTTGAAATCCTGGTCGGCGCGCCTGGTATGGGCGTGACTCCCATTGACTGGCCGGACAAGGATGAGCGGCAGCCGCAGAAACGGCGAGAGCCCCGGCAGGCGTCGGGAGGACGCGGGAGGCAGTATGAACCGCAGCCGGGAGAGCAGGATGGGCCGGCGTTTCCGAGTGAGGCCTCTGGCATGGACGACGTTCCGTTTTAATAATTAAACCAAGTATTTATAACATCAACCCGGCCTAGCCGGCAGGAGGAAAATAACATGCCCATGACTGACGAATTGCAGGCTGCCCTGGAGATCGTGAAGGCCCAGGCCGGGGCCCGGCCCATGACCGAGGACGAGATCGTCTCGATGATCGGGAATGTGGCACACGGCATCCAGGTCGCGGCCGGGACGATGCCGGTCCCCGATGCGGAGGAAAGTGCCTCCTCCTCGATGGATCCCAAGAAGGCCGTCAAGGAATCCAGCGTGACCTGCCTCGAATGCGGCAAGACGTTCAAGATCCTCACCAAGAAGCATCTCGCCGCCCACGGCCTGACTCCCGAGGAATACCGGGCCAAGTACGGCTACAAGAAGGGCGCGCCCCTGGCCGCCAAGTCGCTGCAACGGGAGCGGCGCAAGAAGATGAAGGACATGAAGCTGTGGGAGCGGCGGACCAAGAAGCCGGCGGAGCAGGCGGTCTAGTATGCCCCAGGAGCGCATGTCAGCCGCTCAGTACCGCGCCAGCCTCGGGTTAATACCCGGGGCTCGGCCCGGTCCTGCTCGTCGAGCCCCGCACCAAGCCGGCAAGATGAACCAGACCGAAGCCCGGTATTTGCGCGAAGTCCTGCAGCCACGTCTCAACTCCGGCATGTACCTTGACGTGCGGTTTGAGCCGTTCAAGCTCCGGTTGGCCGACGCAACATTTTATTCATTTGATTTTATTGCCGTACGGCCTGAGTGCATCGAGGTCCACGAAGTCAAAGGGCACTGGGAGGATGATGCCAGGGTGAAGTGGAAGGTCGCTGCGGAACAGTTTTGGTGGTTTCGGTTCTTTGCGGCTCGGATCGTCAAGGGCTCCTGGGAAGTTGAGGAGTACCGGGGGTAGCCATGGAGGGAGGAAAAGTGCTGTCAGGCTGGAAAGATATCACTCGCGAAACCGGCCTCTCCGAAAACACAATTCGCAAGCTGGTCCGCGAGGAGGATTTCCCTGTCCAGTATCTCGGCCGGACACCGGTGACCACCATGGATCAAGTTATTTCCTGGCTCGACAGGCGCCTTGAATCCCGCAAGCCGAGAACCTGTCAATAGGCTTTATTGCCCTCCTAGGCCTCACCAGACCTCACCAGACCGCAAATTCGAAATTGGCCCATTTCCGGGGTTAGCCTCCCGCCAAAGCCCGGACCGTCCGGGCGGGAGGCGGCGAGGTGCAGCGATACGATTGGGCGCAGATACGTGCGGAGTACGAGATTGGGGCTAGCCAATCCGACCTGGCGCGCCGGCACGGCTGCTCGCGCAAGGCCGTGCAAAATCGGATCGCCGCCGAGGGTTGGACCCAGGACGTCCGCCCTGCCCTGGATCGTCTGACTGCGGAGCGTGTCGCGGGAGTCGTCGCAGGCTGCGACCCCGTAAAAAAGGCCCATGCTCTGGCCGCTGAGGCCGATCGCCGATGCGCAGTCGTCGAGCGACACAAAGCCGAGTGGGATGAGCATCAAACGCTCATCAACCGGGCCATCCAGGCTCGCGATTTCGACTTGGCCAAGCTCGCCAAAATCACAGCTGAGACGATCCTCATCCGCCAGGGCGGAGAGCGTAAGGCCTGGGGCCTGGACTCCTCCCCGGTGCAGCAGGAGCCTCCCCGCCGGTTTGAGGTCATTTTCCCGGACGCTCCCCCGCAGCAGCCGGCCCAACCCCTGGCGACATTTACCCCCTCCAGAGGTTCGCGATGAGCGGCCACCCTCCGGTCCAGTATTTTGCGCACCAGACCCTGCGGAATTTCCACACGGATGGCTCGTTCGTGCGTGGCGTTCGCGGTCCAATCGGGTCAGGCAAATCCACGGCCATGTGCTGGGAAATCATGATGCGGGCCATGCGCCAGGTGCCCGATGCGGACGGCATCCGGCGCAGCCGTTGGGCCGTGGTGCGCAACACCTACCGTGAGCTCAAGGACACTACAATCAAGACGTGGTTACAGCAGTTCCCAGAGGACGTTGTTGGTCCGTTTGCTGTTTCCGATATGTCTCATACGATCCGCCAGGCTGGGTTGGACCTGGAGGTTATTTTCAGGGCCCTAGATCGGCCCGACGACGTCAAAAAATTGCTTTCACTAGAAATAACAGGAGCTTGGGTCAATGAGGCCCGAGAGGTCCCCAAGGAGATCCTGGATGGGCTCACCGGCCGCGTCGGTCGATATCCGAGTGTGGCCCAGGGCGGGTGCACGTGGTCGGGGATCATCATGGACACCAACCCGCCGGACGAGGATCACTGGTGGTATCTGCTGGCCGAGGAGGAGCGCCCCCAGGGGTGGCGTTTTTGGGCCCAGCCGCCGGCGCTGATGCAAGGTAAGGACGAGTGGCTGCCCAATATGGGCGCCGAGAATATCGCCAACCTACCGGGCGGATACGACTACTACCTGCGCCAAATCCCAGGCAAAACCGCCGAGTGGATCAAGGTGTACGTGCTGGGCCAGTACGGCACAATCATGGCCGGCAAGCCGGTCTACCCCGAGTATAACGACGCCATCCATTGTGCCACCGAGGCGCTCAAGCCGTACACCAACCTGCCTCTGACTCTGGGATGGGATTTTGGCCTCACCCCGTCGGTCGTCATCACGCAACGCACCCCGCGCGGGCAACTGCGCATCCTGGACGAGCAGTGTGCCGCGTCTATGGGCATCCGGCAGTTTGTCCGCGACGTTGTCCGGCCGCACCTCTCCACAACCTACCCGGGATACTCGATCCGGTCCGTCGGCGATCCGGCCGGATCGCAACGGGCTCAGACTGACGAGCGCACCTGCATGGATGAGCTGGCCGCAGCTGGCCTCGTAACCCAACCTGCCCGCACCAACGAGTTTGTTGCCCGACGTGAGGCCGTGGCTGGTTTTATGACGCGCATGATCGACGGAGAGCCCGGATTTTTGTTGTCCCCAACCTGCCGCACTCTGCGGCGTGGGTTTCTGGGCGGCTACCAATTCGAGCGCATCCAAGTCTCTGGCGAGCGTTACCGGGATGAGCCGGCCAAAAATGCCTACAGCCACCCGCAAGATGCGCTGCAGTACGCCGCCCTCGATGTTGAGGACGCTCCGGTCGCAGCCAGGCGCCGGGCCCAGACTCCCAAATCAGTGAGGTGGAGATAGATGTCTACCATCAAGCTCACCGATGCGCTCCGCGCTGAGTATGCCCGGCTCTATGCCGAGGCCGTGATCCGCCCCGAGCGCCAGGCTGAGGTCGCCAGGGTGGCCCGCAAAATTACCGATGCCTGGCCCCGGTATGAGGAGGTCGCGTCCTCGCTGAGTTGCCCGGCCCACCTTGTTGGCCTCATCCACGCCATGGAGTGCGGCCTCAATTTCGGCCGCCACCTCCACAACGGCGACCCGCTCACCGCCCGGACGACGCATGTGCCCAAGGGGCGTCCTATTGTTGGCCAACCGCCGTTTTTCTGGGAGGAGAGCGCCTGCGATGCCCTGGCCATGCATGGCGTCCTGTCTTGGTCCGATTGGTCCATCCCGGGCATCTGCTACGTCTTAGAGGGCTACAACGGCTGGGGCTACCGTCTGCATCACCCCACGGTGCCGAGCCCATATCTGTGGAGCTACACGACCGCGTACACGCGCGGCAAGTACGTCTCCGATGGCCATTTTGACCCGCAGGCCGTCAGTAAGCAGCCCGGCGCCATGGCGTTGCTCAAATTTCTGATCGAAATCGACCACCCATTTCCCGCCATCATCCCGTCTCCTGCATCATCTCCTGTTCCGTCCACCTCCTCCCCAGTCGTCGCCGAGTCGCATCCCTGGCCCGGGGTGGTCATACGGCTCGGCTCGACGGGCGGCCTGGTGAAGATGCTCCAGGAGCGATTGGCCGCGCTTGGGCACAACCCTGGTCCGGCAGATGGGCTGTTCTGGCGGCGGACAAACGATGCCGTGCGCAGTTTTCAGCGGGCTGTCGGCCTGATCGATGATGGAGCGGTTGGGGCCAAAACGTGGGCCGCACTGTGGGATGCGTCGTGACCATCCAGGATGCCCAGGGCCGTGGCGACTGCCGCGACTGCGTGTGGCGCGTGGTGGGGCCTGGTCCGCTGCAATGTATGGCCGCGCAAATGGCCGAGGCTGAGTGCCCCGGGAAAACGAGCCGCGAGGAGATGCGGCAAAAGGAGCAAAACGGATGAAAGGTTGGAAAACATGGACTGCCGCAGTGCTGTCCATCGTCTACGGTCTCGGAGGCTGGTGGCTCGGTTTGCATGGCCCTGACACGGCCATGGGGTTTGTTTCGGGCGGGATCGCCGCCATCGGCATCGGGCACAAGGTCGAAAAACTGGGGGGCAATACCAATGCGTCGTAACCCCCTCTCCGTGATCGTTCCCGCCCTGGTTGCGCTGTCCGTGTTCGCCTGCACCTCACAAACGGTCCAGCAGGCCACGCAGGTTGCGCTGGACGCCAAGGAGGCCCTGACCCAGGCGCAGGGATGCGCCACGGCCCTGGGCACGCTGCTCCAGGCGTCGACCCTGGATGCCGAGACCAAAGCTAAGGCGCTCGCCGCTGCCCAGACCATTGCCACCATGACCGGCGCGTCGGCTACGGCCATTGATCAGGCCACGGCAGGCAAAATCCAGTCGGCTGCCGACACCCTGGCTGAGACGGTACCAACGATTTCCCAGGCGCTTGGAGCCAGCCAGTCGGGGCAGGTATCGGGCTGGGCCTCGTGGCTGCAGGTCGCGCTGCGTGCCGCCGGCATCGTCGCAACGGTCGTGGCGGGGAGCTAGGGGGCGTTGTGGCAGAGGCACTTTGCAAATGGAGAGGCCTCGCGCCGTGGGTGGCCGTGGTCATCACTGTGGCCATCCAGATTGCCGCCATCTCGTACAGCTACGGGTCTCTGTCACAGCGCCAACAGGATTTCGACCACCGGCTGCAGGTGATCGAGACAAATGACCGGGAGCAGGCGCGGCAACTCGGAGAGTCTGCCTCAAGGCTCGCGAGGATAGAAGAAGGCGTAGCCTATATCCGTGATGCGGTGAAGGCGGCCCCAAAATGATACTCAACATCCAATCCAACACCGACCTCATGGCCGAAGAAGAGGCCAAGCGTGCCATTGACCTGGAGTCTCAGTCTCAGGGGGTGGTCCAGGGGCTCGCGGGGTATGTGCGGCGCTGTTTCGAGGCGGCTGCCCAGGCCCGCCGGCCTATTGAGGACCGGATGCTGGATTGTCTGCGCCGGCGCCGGGGGGAGTACAGCCCGGAAGAGCTCCAGGAGATCCAAGCCTCAGGCGCTCCCTCCGCGATCTACATGAAAATTACGGACGCCAAGTGCCATGGCGCATTGTCTTGGATCGAAGACCTGCTCTTGGTCCCCGGCGACAAACCGTGGGGGGTCAAGCCGACGCCCCTCCCAGACCTCCCTCCCGAGTTGCGCGAGGAAATCGCCCGGAGCGCCGCCGCCGTGGGTGGTTTGGCCCTACAGCGTGGCATCATGCCCAACCCGGCCGAGCTGGCCCAATTGGCGCAACAACTCAGTCAGACCGATGAGGCTGTCGAGGCGACCAAGGCGGCCGCGCGCAAAGAGGACGAGCGCATCGAACGCGCGATCGAAGACGTCCTGGAAGAAGGGGGCTGGCGTCAGGCATTCAAGGAATTTCTGGACAACCTCGTCACCTTCCCGGCGGCGATTATCAAAGGGCCCATTTGGGAAATGCGTCCGACCATGAAATGGGTCCCTGGGCAATCGCAACCAGTCGTGGAAGATAAGCCGACCCTTGTTTGGAAGGCTCCGTCCCCGTTTGACATTTTCCCAGCGCCGACAGCCACCACGGTCGATGATGGCTATCTCTGCGAGCGACATAACCTCACGAGGCGCGACCTGGCCGCGCTCAAGGGCATTGACGGCTACGACGCCGACGCCATCGATGCCGTGTTGGAGGAGTACGGGCGCAATGGGCTCGACGACTGGTCGGTGTTCGTCGATCCGAACCAGCGGAAGTTTTTGGAGGATAAGTCCACTGTAGTTAGCGACCCAGAGGGCCGCATCGCCGCCGTGCAGTTCTGGGGATGGGTCCAGGGGCAACAGTTGCTTGATTTCGGACTCCCGCCCGAGCAAGTCGCTGATCCGTTGGCAGACTACGCCGCCGAGGTGTGGGTTATCGGGCGCTATGTAATTAAGGCCGAGATCAATGGTGATTCTCTGGGACGCCGCCCGTACCACAAAACGTCCATGCGCCTCCGACCTGGCTCATTCTGGGGCGAGGGACTGCCCGAGGTCATAGCCGACTGCCAGGATATGGCCAACAGGACCGCACGCGCCATGAGCAACAATCAGGCGATCAGCTCTGGCCCGCAGGTTGGCGTTGATATCGCACAGTTTGCCGAGGGCGAGAATATTACTGCCCTCACGCCGTGGCATATCTGGCAGTTCGACATGAGCCGCAACCAGACCACGCGTCCGCCGATGTGGTTTTTCCAGCCCGACTCCCGCGTTGCCGAGCTCAAAACCGTTTTCGAGTTTTTCCTGGCCATGGCCGACGAATCATCCGCCATCCCACGTTACCTGGGCGGCCAGAATCCGCAGACCGGTGCCGCTGGTACAGCCTCCGGTCTCTCCATGTTGATGGGTAATACCAGCAAGGGGCTCAAGAGGATTATCAGCAACGTGGACATTCACGTGGTCGAGCCGGCCATCACGCGGACATTCGAGACTCTGCTCCTGTTTGGGTTGGTGGAAACATATCGTGGCGACATCAAAATTGTCGCCCGTGGGTCGACTGCGCTCATCGCCAAAGAGCAAGCGATGCTTCGGCGTAACGAATTTTTACAGATCGTCACGGGCAGTCCGCTGATCCAAAACATTATGGGGTTGCCCGCCATTGCCGACCTGCTGCGTGCCCATGTGCGCGATCTGGCCATCGGTGCCGACGATGCCATTCCGACCGGAGAGGAGTTGCAGCGCCGTATGGCCGCAGCCATGCAGGCCGCGCAAAATGCTCCGCCTCCAGCAGCGCCCCAGCCCCAGGGCAAACTCCCCCGTAAGCCTCAAGCTGCCATGCCTGACGGCTCCCCGCCCGGTGGCAAGATGGTCGCTCAATTCCAACCTGCCGGAGGCGCCGGATGATGCATCGCGACCGGCAAACCGTCGAGGCTATGCACCGTCTGGCCGCCTCGCCTGACTATCAACTCTATCTCGGGTGGGTGCAGGCGTCCCTGGCGGAGATCATGCTTGGCTTGGTGTCCTGTGAGTCGGATCAGGCCCTACGGCAGCAGCAAGGAGCAGCCAGGGCACTACAAGAGCTTTTAGCCCGGGCAGCGGACACGGGGGATGTCCTCGCGAAACTCGCCGCCCAAGGGCGCGAAAATAGGAACGATCGCAGACCGTAGCGCCAGGACCCGACAGGGAGACCTGAGCAATGGAGCGAAAGGAGCAAATGATGGACCCGGTTGAAAGAGCGAAGCGCGAGGGTGACACGGCGCGTGATCTGCAACGGCAGCTGATTGAGGCTCGGAAAGTCGAGACTGAGACGTCTCAGACACCGGAGACTCCGGTTGACGCCACGAATACTTCCGCCGTGGAGCCGATCGAGCCCTCGAATGAGAGGCCCGAGCGCGACATCTCGCCTGCCCCTCCCGAGTCAAAACCGCAACCCGAGTCGACGCCGGATGATGCCAACAGCGAAAGCTGGAAGCACAAGTACCAGACGCTGCAGGGGATGTTGGCCTCGGAACGACGGGCGGCCAATGTCAAAATCGAAGCACTGGAACGCCAGGTCCAGGGGCTGGTTGAGAAACTCGCCAACACTCCGGCCGAGCCGCAGGAGACCACTCCTGTCGCGCCGGCCAAAACTCCGGGACTGGAAATCGATCCCGAGAGTTTCTCGGAATACGGCGAGGAGTTTCAAAAACTGGCCCGCATGGTCAACACCCTGCGCCAGGAAAACGACGCGTTGCGCGCGGAGGTAGGCGACATCGCCCCCCTGCGCGAAACCGTCGCACTGACGGCAAAGGACAGATTTCTGACCCATCTGGGGCAGGTCTGCCCGGACTACGAGCGCCTGAACACGGACCAAGGGTTTTTGGCCTGGCTTTCCCAGGAGAACCCCTTCGATCCCGCAGGGCGCAGCCGCCAGGAATGCCTGACCGAAGCGGTTAGCCGGTACAATGCGGACAAGGCCGGCGTTTTCTTCAACGCCTACCTGTCCGAAAACAGAGGAAGCAGCCAGGCCGAGCCGACGCGCCAGCCCGCACCGCAGCCAACGAACGTCCAGCCGTCATCCAGGCCACGCCAAACCGTGCCGTCTGGCAAGCGGACGTTCACCCGAGACGAGGTGCAGCGTTTCTATCGAGACGTGGCGCGCGGTGGTTACGTCGGCCGTGAGGCCGAAGCCCTGGCTATCAAACGAGACATTGCCCTTGCCTCCGGTGAGGGCAGAATCCGATAAGGAGCGCCATCATGGGTGTCCCCAATGCCGCCGGGTATCCGCAATACTCCGGCACGTTTATCCCGGAAATCTGGTCCGGGACCCTCAATGAAAAATTCTACGCGGCCTGCTGCGCCATGGCCATCTCCAACTCCAAATGGGAGGGGGAGATCAAAAACGCGGGCGACATCGTGCATATCCGGCAGACCCCGGATATCACCATCCGCGACTATAACAAAAACCAGGCCATCGAAGTCGAAAACCCCGAGGCGGGCATCATCGATCTTGTCGTGGATAAGGCCAAATATTTTGCCTTCACCTGCGACGACATCGACCGCTACCAGGCTGACGTCGCCCTGATGGACGACTGGGGTAACGACGCCGGCCAGCAGATGAAAATCGTCGTCGACAAGGACGTGTTTGCCAACATCTATGCCGACGTGGCCGCCACCAACAAGGGCAGCACGGCTGGTGCCATCACGGCCGGGTTTTCGCTGGGCGTCACCGGGACCCCGATCCAGATCACCAAGTCCACGGTCCTCGATTATATCGTGGATCTGGGCACCGTCCTCGACGAGTCCAATGTCCCCGAAACGGACCGCTGGCTGACCATCCCCGCCTGGATGGGGGGCATGATCAAAAAGTCCGACCTCAAGGACGCCTCCATCACCGGGGACGGCAAGTCGATCTTGCGCAACGGTCGCATTGGCATCATCGATCGTTTCGAACTGTATCTGTCCAACAATCTGGCTGTGGTGTCGGACAGCGGGCACAATTGTTTCCATGCTCTGGCCGGGCATAAATCTGCGTTCACCTTCGCTGCCCAGATGACCAACATGGAGACATTGCGTTCCGAGCGCACGTTCGGGGACGTGGTGCGTGGGCTCAACGTCTACGGGTATAAGACTGTCATCCCCAACGCCCTGGCTGATCTGTACTGCTACAAATAACCTCTATTTGGGGGTGGACGCGCGTCCACCCCTGTACGCAAAGGAGCCACTATGGCGACTGTTGATCTGACAAACAAAGCCGCAAAGCCGGCCAATGGGCTGGACAAGTTTTATCTGCTCAAGGGTGTCCTGGATTTTGCGGCGCATCCCGTGTCTGCAAGCGATGTTGTGCAGGCGCTGTCCATCCCTGCCCACACCCTGGTCAAAGGGCTGTACTGGCGCGTCCTGACCGCCGAAGGCGCCACCTGTACGGTGACCCTCGGTGATGGCTCCGACCCGGACGGATTCGGTGCTGCCGTCAACCTCAATTCCACCTCGACCGAGAGCTGGTCCACGCTGGCCCTGACCGAGGGTACTCCCAACACCGTCACCGGCTACACGTCCGGCAAGCTCTACACGGCCGCCGACACTATCGATCTGGTCATGGGGCACGCGACCGACGCGGCCAAGATCGAACTCAAGGCGCTCTGCGTCGACCTGTCGTAACAAACAGGGGCGGCTGTATGCCGCCCCTAAAGAAGGAATAGATATGCAGCCCAAGTATTTGCAACAGCAAGGGTCTGGCCATGTGTATGTCTGGACCGAGGCCCTGGCCAAACGCGCGGACATGGTCCCCTGTGATGGCCCTGGCCAGACCAAATCCGAGGAAGACAACCAGCCGCTGCCCACGCCCCAAAACGAGGGGGGCGAACCGGACGAGTATGATCAGATGAACAAGCCTGATCTGCTGCTTTTGGCCAAGGGCAAGGGGTTGGCGGTCACGCCCGCCATGAACAAGCCCGAGATCATCGCGGCCCTGCGCGCTGCGGCTTAAGGAGCTGTCATGGCAAACATCCTTGCATCCACCATTGTCAATAAGGCTTCAGTACTGCTCCAGGATGCGACCAACGTCCGGTGGACACAGGCTGAACTGTTGGGCTGGCTCAACGATGGGCAGCGGGAGGTTGTGTTCTTGAAGCCAGATGCCTACGCCACCAATGAGACTATGAAGCTGGCGACTGGCACGAAACAAGCGCTCCCTGTGGCCGGTCTGCAACTCCTGTCCGTCGTCCGCAACATGGGCGCCACTGGCCTTACCCCTGGCAAGGCCGTGCGTCTGGTCGACCGCGATATCCTGGATGTGCAACTGCCAGACTGGCACGCGGCCGAGGCCTCGGCCGAGGCATTGCATTACGTGTACGATGATCGCAATCCCAAAAACTTCTACGTCTACCCTCCCCAACCGGCCACCGGGCAGGGGTATGTTGAGTTGGTGTACTCGACCGCTCCTGCCGACGTCGCATTGTCCGACTCGATTAAGCTCGACGACATCTACGCCAATGCCCTGCTCGATTACATCATGTACCGGGCCTACTCCAAAGACGCCGACTACGCCGCCAATGCGGGACGTGCCAGCGCCCTGTATCAGGCGTTTATGACGTCGATTGGGGCGAGGGGGAAGGTAGAGGTCCCTGTTGACCCCAATGCCGTTTCCAATACCGGCCCATTTGCGTCTCTGCGCCGCAGCGGAGGCGGCCAGTAATGGATGCCTCCGTCCTGTTGCCCTACATCCTCCCGGAGGTGGTCGGTTGCTCTACACCGGCCGCCCTCCGGGCCACGATCGACGCGGCTCGGGAGTTCTGTCGTAAAACCCGGGCGTGCTGGATGGAACAGCAGGCAACTATCCCGCAGAGCGCCATCACTGATGGCGAGGCCACACTCGATTTGACTACCCCAGCCGGGCAACAGATTTACGTTCCCGTGCAGGTCCAGATTGACGGCCGTACCGTCTCCGCATTTCCAACCCCTATGCTTCAAAAATTACGGGTTGGGGACATCTCATATTCGTTGGGTGAGGGCACCGTCACTTTGGGAGGGCTCCCGAATCGTGACGTATCCATTTCCGCAGTTTGGGCACTGATGCCAGCTCAAACAGCCGGGACAATCCCTGACGCCGTCGAGCCGTGGATTGAGGCTGTCGCCTCCGGCGCAAAGTGGCGACTGCTGGCCACGCCCCAAACCCGCTGGTTTTCGCCGGACAACGCAAATTTCAACGAACAGCTTTTCCGTTCCGGCATCAACTGCGCCCGCATCGAGGTCAACAGGCGTCTGTACGGCCCGAATATCATTGCGCGCCCATGGAGATAGTGACCTGACATGCCGACATATCCAATCAGTATTACAACCCGCGCCGGCAAAGGCACACCGCTCAATGCGGCTGAATTTGACGCAAACCTGACGAACCTGCGGGACGCGACAACCGATCTCAATACCCGCGTCACAGGGGTGACAGGGGGGACGACGCTCGCCGGAAATGCCGACAAGGTAGATGGATTCCATGCCTCGCAGACGCCAGGCGCAAGCAAGGTCGTCGTGGCTGACCCAGGGGGCACGACGAACGCGTGGGTCGCGGCAGGGACAACGGCTCTGGCCGGCAAGGTACAACTTCTCACCCCAACCGAAGCTGTCGCCGGCACCGACACGGCCAAGGCGGTCACGTCCGCCGCCATGCGCCAGGCCGTGCTGTCCTGGGTGCGCGACAATCTGGGCAAGTTTCCTGGCATCACGCCGCCCTCCCTCAATCTCTTCTGCGGCGAGGCCACAAGCGACACCGCGCCGGTCGGAACGTTTACCCGTTCGACCACGGACACGCGGCTCGGGCAGGCGGGCTTGATCGAGACAGTGGCCGCCGACAGTGTGCGGCGGGAATGGGATGGTTCGGGGAATTTATTGGGCTGGCTCATCGAGGGAAGTCGTACCAACGTCGTCCTTTATAGCCGCGACCTGACGAACGCGGCATGGGTCAAAACCAACTGCACGGCGGCCTTGAGCCAGACCGGCATTGATGGCGCGGCCTCTTCGGCCTCGCTGCTCACGGCCACAGCTGACACCGCGACCTGTTTACAGGCTATCACACTGGCTAGCTCAACCAGATTCCAGACCGCCTATCTTAAGCGCGTCACTGGTACGGGTGTCGTGTCTATGACCATGGACGGAGGATCGACCTGGACGAATATTACGTCGCAGCTCTCCAGCACGGCTTGGACACGGGTTTCGATTCCTAGCCAAACTCTTTCCAGCCTGTCCGTCGGGTTCAAGTTGGCGACCAACGGTGATGCCATAGCGATTGATGGCGTACAAAATGAAACAGGAACCTATCCAACATCTTACATTGCAACTACATCAACGGCGGTTGCTCATTCAGCCGATACTTGGACGGTGCCTTTAAGTGCATCATGGTTTAACACGGCGGCCGGTACACTCTATATGGCAGGATATGCTGCACTAGGCGTTCCAGAATCAGGAACATACCAATATTTGGTGCACATTGATGATGGTGGATATGCTAATAGGCTATTAATCCGCAGGGACTGCAATAAATATCTAGCTATATATATACAAATTTCCAACAGTACAGTAGCAAGGCTCTCGTCTGTTGCGAAATTAACAAATGGCTCTGCATATCGATTAGCATTTTCTTGGTCGTCATCCGGGTTCTCGGTATCCCTTAATAGCGGTGCCTGCGTCACTGCCCCCACTACCACCACTACCACCCTGCCCAGCGGTCTAACCACGTGTCGTATAGGTTCGGATGTCACCGGAGCCAGTCAGTGGGGCGGCCATGTGCTCCACACCGCCTATTTCCCGCGGGCGTTCACCGATGCGCAGCTTCAGGCCCTTACCGAGCCTGTCCCTTGAATATGGCCCCGGGCTCTTGAGTCGTGGCCACACCGGCATGTCATTTGACGGTTCTTCGACGCGCAACGTGGAATTGACCGAGGCCTTTGCGAGGAGGTAACCGTTCCTCGAGGGGGACGGCATGCGCACAGAGGACATCTTTGCCCTTGGCTTAGGGCTGACACCGCCCTGGCAGATTGTGAGCCAGCGACTGGACACCGAGAAGGTTCCGCACGAACTCCATTTGACGCTCAGCTCCGACCGGTCACGCCAGTCATCCCTGCCCGAGCTGTGGCCGAAACTGCAAGCCCCATGACTTCCTGGAATTCACGTGGCGTCACCTCAACTTCTTCCAACATCACTGCTATCTGACAGCGCGCGTGCCGCGAGTGAGCTGCCCTGACTGTGGCACTCGCCGGGTTGCAGTCCCTTGGACACGACCTGGCAGTAGCTTTGTAAGCGGTCAATCAGACCCTTCTTACGCCGCTTGAGTTTTCTGTCATGGTTTATCGCACAGGAGGACGACCATGGCAACATCCGCCACAGAAGTGCGTTCCGAGAAGGCGGCGTATTGGTCGGAACATGTTGCAGCTTGGCAGCGTAGCGGCCTGAGCCAGGGAGCATACTGTCGGCAGCAGAGTCTTTCCCAGAGTTCCCTGAGCTATTGGCGGAAGCGTTTAGGGGTAATGAACAACGGGGAGGACGCGTCTTTCGTCACCATCGTCCCCGTGCCACTGCTCGCGTCGGCTCAAGCAGACATGGCAACCGCACCTGAACTGCTGCTGGTACATGTAGGTGACGGCTTTCGCATCGAGATCAGAGGCGACTTCGCCGAGCCGGTGCTGGAAAAACTTGTCCGTACGCTGACGCGGCTATGATGCTGGCGGGCAACGGCGTCCGGGTCTACTTGGCCTTGGGTGCTACGGACATGCGCAAGTCCATTGACGGCCTGTCCATCCTGGTCTCGCAGCAGTTGCAGCTTGATCCGTTCGCCGGCCATCTGTTCGGCTTTTGCAACCGCAGCCGGACCATCATCAAGCTGCTCTACTGGGATCGCAACGGCTTTTGCCTGTGGCACAAACGGCTGGAACGTCATGTGTTCCGCTGGCCGACCCGCGAGGCCGAGGTGCTTGCCATTGACTCCCGGCAGCTCGCCTGGCTGCTTGACGGTCTCGATCCCCTGGCCGTGACGGGACACTCCCGCCTGGAGTATTCGACGCTCTTTTAGACAGTATTATCTTTATTAAATTGAATAATCATGAAGATTATTCGGGCTGTGGACATCAATTCCCTCCCTGACGACCCTGCCACACTGAAAGCTCTCATTGTCGACATGGCTGCGGAACATCAGGCGCTTGAGCAGCGCCTTCGGCTCCTGAACCTGATCATCTACGGCCCGAAGTCCGAGAAAAAGCCCCACATCGGCCAAGAGCAGCAGCTTTCCCTGTTCGACGAGGCCGAGCAGGCGGAGGAGGAGCACAAGCCGCAGACCTTCGAGGGGGCCTGCGCTCCGGCGGGCACCCGCCGCAAACGCGGACGTCGGCCCATCCCTGCCGATCTGCCCCGGGTGGAGATCGTCCACGACCTGCCGGAATCGGAGAAACCTTGCCCCTGCGGTACGGTTCTGGTGCGCATCGGCGAGGAAGTCAGCGAGAAGCTCGACATCGTGCCGAGCCAAGATCCAGGTCATCCGCCACATCCGGCCAAAGTATGCCTGCCGAACCTGCGAAGACGTGGAGGACGATGGGCCGACGGTGAAAACCGCGCCCATGCCGCCCCAGATCATCCCCCAGGGCATCGTCCCCCCGGGCCTTTTGGCCCATGTCGCGATAGCCAAGTACGCCGACGCGCTGCCCCTGTACCGCCAAGAAGACCAGTTTATGCGCCTGGGACTGGACATCTCCCGGGGAACCCTGGCCGGCTGGATGATCCGCGTGGCCAAGGCTTCCGAGCCGCTCATCGACATGATCATCGCCGAAATTCGTTCCGGTCCCATCGTCAACATGGATGAAACCACGGTCCAGGTGCTTGTCGAACCTGGCCGGGCCAACACCACGAAATCATTCATGTGGGTCGCCCGGGGCGGAACGCCGGGAAAACCGGTTGTGCTGTTTCGCTATCATCCGACCCGGGCCGGCAGCGTGGCCGCGGAAATCCTTGGCGACTTCAAAGGCTATTTGCAGACCGACGGCTACAGCGGCTACGAGGCCCTGGGCGAACGGGAAGGCCTGCGCCATCTCGGCTGCCTGGCCCATGTCCGGCGTAAATTCGTCGAAGTCGAGAAGACTGCCGGCAAGAAGGGCAAGGGTGGTACGGCCCATGCCGCCTTGGACCTGATCGGCAAGCTCTACGACGTGGAGCGCCAAGCCGAAAAGCAAAAGCTCAAGCCGGAGCAAATCGCCGCCCTGCGGGCGGAAAAGTCCAGGCCGATACTGGATAAGCTCAAGGCGCTGCTCGATGCCCGCGTCGCCAGCACGCCGCCCAAGAGTCTGCTCGGCAAGGCCATCGGCTATGCTACCAAACAGTGGGAGCGGTTGGTCGTCTACCTGGAAGACGGCCGACTGCGTCCGGACAGCAACCTGGCCGAAAACGCCATCCGTCCCTTTGCCGTGGGCCGCAAAAACTGGCTGTTCTCAGGCCATCCGCGCGGAGCCGACGCTTCGGCCACCATCTACTCCCTCATCGAAACGGCCAAGGCCAACGGGCTGGAGCCATACCGCTATCTGCGCCATCTCTTCGAGCACTTGCCGGCGGCAACCACCGACGCCCAGCGCAAGGCCCTCCTGCCACAGCACATCGATCCCAAGAACCTGACCATCCCTGCCTGATCTTCTGTCGCTTCCAGCTCGCCAGGACAAGATGCGCCTTATTGAGCGCTTACCTTGGTAAAAAAAATCAGTAAAGAAAGCATCCTTTACATCGACGGTGGGAATGCGCTTTGGGGCTTCGCGTGTGAAGGGCATATCCCTTGTAAAGTCATCCCAGCAACCAAGCATGTCCATGAACGAAATCCCATCTTCCACATTCAAAACATTAACGGCTATCATAGCCGTCTTAAGAATTGGAGGTCGCCGTTTAACGTGGTCGCCACGAAGTATCTTCCGAACTATCTTGGGTAGCGGAGCATGTTTGAGAAACCAAAGCCTGCCCTGACACCGGTCACTTGATTGCAATCTGCCGCGGAACCTGCTCGTCAATGATTAACGCGAATAGCGCCACACATTAAATTTACAATATTTTATTGAGAGTTCCCGTGCATCGATCTCTATTCGTGAATTGAGAGGACTTTTCCTTAAAGTGCATAAAATTCCGTTTTGTGTTCCCACCACGTTGTCCTCTCAAAGTTTTCGACTGATGTGCAGAATGTGACCACCAACTACTCCGACGATTCCGACGCGGCCTTTTGTCTATGAAAAGGCAGCTTGGCGTATTAGGAGAAAGATTCTTCACTGGAAAGAAGACGAAATAAATAGCTACCGTAATCATTTTTCGCAAAAATATTGGCACGTTCCAATAATGCTGCACGGTCAATCCAGCCTTGTTTGTAGGCTATTTCATCTGGGCAGCCAACTTGCAATCCCTGACGACATTCCAGGGTGCGCACAAAATTACCCGCATCAAGCAGGCTGGAGTGTGTCCCGGTATCGAGCCAGGCATAGCCGCGACCCATCTTTTGGACGCTCAAAGAGCCTTCGGCCAGATAAATTTCTAAAAGCGATGTGATTTCCAGTTCGCCGCGTGGAGAGGGTTTGACTTTCCGCGCTTTTTGGGAGGCAGTGCCATCCATGAAATACAAACCGGTTACCGCATAATTTGACTGTGGAGCCTTCGGCTTTTCTACGATGCTACGGACGCAGTCCTGTGTGTCGAAGGTGATTACGCCATAGCGCTCTGGATCCGAGACTTGGTAGCCAAAAATCGTGGCGCCATGTTCCCGGGTAGCGGCGTTGGCCAGAAGCTTGGTCAGGCTATGGCCGAAAAAGATATTATCGCCAAGTACCATAACGGACGGTCCCCCCGCCAGGAAGTCCTCGGCCAACAGATAGGCCTGAGCCAAGCCATCCGGTGAAGGCTGCGAAATCCAAGAGAACACAACATTCCACTGGCTTCCGTCGCCCAGGGTGCGCTTGAATTGATCCTGATCGTGCGGCGTGGTGATGATGGCGATATTGCGGATGCCCGCCAGCATCAATACCGACAGCGGATAGTAAATCATCGGCTTGTCATAAACTGGCAATAGCTGCTTAGAAACTCCAGTCGTGATGGGGTACAGTCGCGTTCCGGAGCCGCCGGCGAGAAGAATCCCTTTACGCTGCAATATCATAACGTCACTCCAAGTTCTCTAAGAAGAATAGTCACTTCAGCGTTCCAATCAGGCCGGACAAGGCCGAAACGGTATAGGTTCGAACAGTCCAGCCGTAAATTTTCCGGTCGTTTGGCCAGGGTGGGATAAGGTTTTGTACCTGACAGGTGCCCCCCGCCTGCCGAAATTTTTCGCACGCAAAATCCGCCCAAGACACATCAGGGGTCCCGGAAAAATGATAGGTACCCGACAGTGAGACATCGCAAGTCAGAGCGTCGGCGATGCGCAAACAGGCTTTGGCAATGGCCCCGGCCGGGGTCGGCACGCCAATTTGATCGGAAACGATGGTAAGTTTATTCCGCTTCCTGCCCAGGCGCAACATGGTTTTGAGAAAGCTGTAGCCATGGGCCGAAAATACCCAGGAGGTCCGTAAAATGCCATGGGGGCCTCCGGCGGCGCGTACGCCGAGTTCTCCCTGGAGCTTGGAGAGCCCGTAGACACTAACAGGCCGTTGCAAAAAGCTGTTTCCGGCTATTCTCCCCCGCAGATGACGGCTATGGGCATGATTCCGCAGCATCGTTCTTCGACCACCATGACGACGGCCAAATAGGCCATTGAGGGATGCTGATCGGGCCAAATGAGCGCAAGCCAGGCACTGGCCCAGCCCCTGGGGGTGCCATGGCCGGTCTTGACCCGCATTAGCAGGCCGAGATTGAAACCGGCCACATGAAGCAGATACCGTTTATGGATGTTCTCCCGGCCCCGGAGCCGGACCAGGCGCATGCCGCCAGCCCGGTCCAGCGTATGCTCGAAGCTTCTTTCGACCAGTTCCGTCCGCTGTTTTCCCATGGCCTTCCCGACCATCGACGATATCCGGATTCGGTTGTTGTACACGGCGCGCCGCGCCTCATGATCGCCACGCCAGGAGTTCAGGCCATTGCGCTTGGGCTCGGCGATTCTCGTCCGCCATGGCCCGCCGTCCAGGTCTTTGAGGACATCCCGGGAGAAATAGCCCTTGTCCGCGACCAGTTCCGCAGGATCGTCCGGGCATGGCGGTGTGGAAGTGACCCGTCGCAAACTTTCTTGAGCGGCTTTCAGCGTCTTTTGCAGAGTCGAAGTGTCCCCCTTGTCCGCTTCATGCACCTCGACCGCCACGACCGCGCCGGTGTCCAGGTCCACCGCGTGCTCCGGCTTGTACGCCAGATGCGTTCGGCCATCTTTCATTTTGGCGATCTTCGCCTCGGGATCAACCTGCGACTGCCAGTCTTTGTTCGAAAGAGTCTTGCCGACGCGCTTGCGGTCCATGCGAGCCCGATCCTCATCCGTCGGAGAGTCGATGCCGCTCTCCTTAGCCATGCGCAGGAGCATCTTGCGGTAGCTCTCACCCGTGTCCCGGCGCACGATGGTTTTGAGCGCCGCGTTGGCCGCCATGGTCGAAGCGTCCACGCCAATGCGGCCTCCAAGGACCAAGCCATCCTTGCTGAGCACCTTGAGAACCCAGGTGAAAACCTCTTGGTGGGTCGCCAGCGGCAGACGGGACCGTGTCCGGCTGAGCGAGGAATGATCCGGCACAGACTCCTTGGGCGAAAGCTGGAGAAAATCCCGGAGGGAACGCTTCGCTGCATACCCTGTCGATCACGTCGAGCGCCGGCAGAATGATGCATTGCTGCCGCAGCAGGTCGACAAACGCTTCGGCGAGCACGATACCCCGGTCGGTTTGCTTGGCCAGTTCAGCGAGTTGTTGTACGAGGTGCCGGTAATCAGCGGCAGCGAATGGTGTCAGGTTCAGCCATGCCTGCAATTCCAGCAGGTGCTCGCGTCTCGTCTCCGGGCGTTGCGCGTACTGCGGCCAGATGTCCGGCTCAATGTACAACTGGCTGCCGACGATATTTAGAAGTGATGCGGGAGGTTCCGCTTCACTTGGCAGGGCAAATCCAGGATGGCGCAGGTAGCACAACTGCACTGCGAAGCCGAGACGGTTGTGATTGCCGCGCCAGGTCGGCTTCGGAGAAGGTGTAGTGCCGGATCAGTTCATCGTCTGTCGTGGGGAATGCCAGCAAGGTGTCCCGCTCGGCGGGCGTCAACAGACTGCGGCGCGGCATGGTCAGTCGTTCGTTTTGAGGTACTGGTAGAGAGTTTCGCGGCTGATGCCGAACTCGCGGGCGAGCGGCGCCTTCTTTTCGCCGGCAGTGGCACGACGCCGCAGTTCGAGCACCCGATCTGGCGCGAGCGCCTTCTTGCGCCCCCGGTAGGCACCTCGCTGTTTGGCGAGCGAGATGCCCTCGCGTTGCCGCTCTCGGATCAGGGCGCGTTCAAACTCGGCGAACGCCCCCATCACCGACAGCATTAGGTTAGCCATTGGTGAATCCTCGCCGGTGAAGCTCAGGCTTTCCTTCACGAACTCGATACGCACGCCACGCTGGGTAAGGCTGTGCACCAGGCGACGCAGGTCGTCCAGATTGCGCGCCAAGCGGTCCATGCTGTGCACCACCACCGTATCGCCCTCGCGCACGAAGGCGAGCAGCACGTCGAGCTGTGGCCGTCGCGTGTCCTTACCCGACGCCTTGTCGGTGAACACCTTGTCCACCTGAACGTGTTCGAGCTGGCGTTCGGGGTTCTGGTCGAGACTGCTGACGCGGACGTAACCGATGCGTTGTCCTTGCACGCTGCCCTCCCGGACCGAACATGTCAGGAAGAACTCTAAGACCTGGCACGACACGCGTCAAGAAATCAGGAAAACGACCCTATTCTGACGGATGCAGCCGGGTTGCCCTGACATCCGGCTAGGGTCTACTTCAAATTGACACAAGCGAAGCAAGGGATACTCCCCGAAGGCCTCCTTGGTCGAGCAGATCGGGACCAGGAATGTTGAGCCATCGGCGAATAAGCCAACGTCCAACTGCTGGCAGGACGTGAAGTGGACCGCCGAAGGTGGGCCTACTTCACCTGTCCTGCCTTCTGAAGGTAGTGTGCCATAATGCGCTATATTAAAATGTAACTTTGAGTTTTTATAAAATTCAATACAATTCAATATATCTCTGTTCAGAGCGATTTGACTCAAAATACAACAATATAAGGCTAATACAACAGACTAAAATTGAATAAAACCAACAAATGACAGCTTGAGACCACTGCGCAATTGTTTGCGGCCCCTGAATTTCATCTTTCTGGTCTTTTTTGGGCGTAGAATCGGCAGTTTTGCGCGACTTTCCGCCGGCCTAAGGTGATTTATCACCTCCCTCGGCAGCTTTCGCCGCCAAAGGAGGCACTTATCCTCAGCAGGTTGCCTTTAGAACGGCTTTCTTCAGGTTGAACGCCATGGCGTTGAGGAGAAACTCTAGCTCGACCTTGGCCCGTCCGAGATAGCTCGCGCGGTGAAATCCATAGCCGCGCTTGAGGGTACCGAAAGCTCGCTCGACTTTCGCGCGGACGCTGCTGATTTGACGGTTGGCGATTTTTTCCGAGGGAGTCAGCTCCCGGTTGCGAGCGGCCTTGTACATGATGCCGTCGGCAAGGCCTCGGACCTGGAGCACATAGCGATTGAGTAGGCTGCTGTATCCCTTGTCCGCGAAAATACTCTCGCCGACTTTCACGTCGACCTCATCCAGGACGGCGACAAATTCCTCTGTGTCGGACCGGTTTGCCGGCGTGGCATGGCCCCCGAGGACAAAGCCGTCCCGCGTGTCCGTGGCGGCGTGGATTTTATACCCGTAATACGCGCGATTACCCTTGCGTAGCCAGGCCGCCTCGGCATCATCGGAATAGCTGATCGTCACATCCGCCCCGTCCTCGTTATCTTCCTGACGATCCTGCGGGAGGACGTCGAGCACCTTGAGCGGCCGGCGCGCAGAGGAAACGACGCTGGCGTCGACGATGGCTCCTTCCCGGACCAGAAGGCCGCGTCGCTGCAACTGGTGGTTGAGCTTGTCCAGCAAACGTTTTTGCACATTGCGCTCAACGAGGCTCTGACGGAAGCGACAGATCGTGGTGGCGTCGGGCACTTCGTCGTGATCCAGGGAAAGACCTACGAACCGGACAAAGGAGAAACGGTCGTACAGGGTCTCCTCCACCGCCACGTCGCTGAGGTTGTACCAGCGCTGGAGGAGCAGTATCTTGAACATGGGAAGCGGCGGATAAGCCGGATTGCCCACAGCGTTGACCACCCGCTTGAGCGTTTTGCGCAAAAGCTTTTCCAGCGGATTCCAGTCGATGAGGCGATCAATCTCGTCGAGAAAGCACTCCTTGCGTTTGCGGCGGGCAACTACGTAGTCGGCAATGCCGGGCTTGGAAGAAGTGCGCTCGCTCATGTTCGCCTCCATCGAATTCGATGGAGAAAATATACACTAGCTGCATATTTTTACAAGACTTTATCACAAATCGCCGTGCATTGGTCTCAGCTTATAAATTGGCCTGAAGCCTTGGGCTAGGCCAAGGCTGGTCGACCAACGTTCAGTACGGGGCTTAGCGTACGATTTTTTCCGTTTCGTGAGCAGACCCCAATATGGATCGCGCTTTTTCCTTTTATGAACCCAACCACTTGGGCAACTGCATATTTAGGAGGAATAGCAGGAGAGGCTTTCTTCTACTCCCGCATAAGTCAAACTTTTGAGGTCCCCCGGCAAAGCCGGGGGGTTTCCCATTGGACTAAACGTGCGGAGTCGCACCCCCAAGCGGCTCCACCGCCAACCGAAAACCCATCGTCCGCAACAAGGCCGTCAAACTGCGCAACTCTGGATTGCCCCGCTTCGATAACGTCCGATACAACTGCGTGGCGTTCAGCTTGGAAGCCTTGGCCACCGCAGGAACACCGCCAACCGCATTGGCCATCTGCCGCAGCGTCACCAGCAATTCCCCTTGATCGCCATCAGCAAGAATCGCGTTCAGCGTGGCCGCCGCCACCGCCGGATCGTCCCGGAACAGTTCCACCATGGCGTCATCATGGCTACGGTCTTTCATCGCTCGACTCCTTCAATCCTTCCGGTTCTGCCAGTCGCACCAGCAGGCGCACGCCCGGTCAATGTCGGCGTCCTGCGTCCGCTTTGCGCCACCACAAAGCAGCAACATCACGGTCTTGCCCGATTGGGCGTAATACACGCGATACCCGGGACCAACGTCGATTCGCAGCTCGAAAACCCCCTCGCGCAACGGCTTGCAGTCACCAAAAAGGCCTTTCTCCAACCGGTTCAAGCGCCGAATGATCGCGACCTTGGCCTGGATGTCGCGCAGATTGCGCAACCAATCGGCGATCTGGTCTTTGCCGTCAGGCGTGAGGTAGTGCCGTATCTCGAACATAAGATAATATTCGTTTTTAAACGAATATTGTCAAGAGCCTTTCGGTCCCTCCTCGCACCAGGTGCGACAAGCGCCGCATCCGGACGCGCAAACAACCCGAGACGAGAGCTTTACCCCCTCTCGGGCTCTGCCCTACCAGAGGGACTCCAAGCCCCCCAGACCCCGCTATACCCCTGGCCGCCTCCAATCTGCAAAACCAAAACCCGCCGGCGGAAGGGGACACAGAAAACCAAAGACTTGTATGGTACGATACAAAGCCGCGTGGAGCGAAGGCCCAAAAAAAGCCCTGCCGAAGCGGGGCAAAAGATCATTTGCAGTGGGGTTTGCCGGGTTTATCCGGGGGCAACATGAAGCCTATCGCGCCCACCAGGATGACAATCACAAGGGCCGCAATCCAGTAGGCGTTACCGTTCATTTACTTAGCTCCTCATGACTGGACACGTCGTCGGATCGTTTCGGTTTGTCAGGTGGCAGCGTCAGCGCAAAAAGATAGAGAGCTATACAAAAAAAACCCGCAACCCAGATAACGGTTTCACCGCTCATTTTGCCAACCTCTCCTTGTGGGATAAACATGAGAGGCCTACACGTGAACGAGGTCGATCTTGATGCGACGTCCTAGAACTTTGGCGTATTTTTCCAACGTCTTGAGAGATACATTCTTTCCGGCTTCAATCCGGGCGACTGCCGGCTGTTTGACGCCGAGCAGGGCGGCCACATCGGCTTGGGTCATGCCGGCTTCAGAACGAGCTTTCACAAGAGCTTCGGCCACGGCAAATTCGGGCTCCAAAGCCTCGTAGGCTTCGCGGTACTCTGCGTCATCCCGCATCCATGCGTCATGGTCTTCAAGGATTCTTTTTCCCATCATCCACCTCCCGGGCATTTACCAGGGCCTTTCTGATTTCTTCCCGGGGCGTTTTCTGAGTTTTCTTCACGAACACGTGAACCAAGATCACCCGCTGGCCTCTCGCGGTCACGTACATGCCCCTAGCGATGCCGTCTCGGCCGCTTGCCCTCATTTCCCAAAGCTTCCCTTCGATGTGTCGCACGTAGGGCATGCCGACCTGGGGAAGGCCGTAGGCCTCGATCATGCGCATGATCTTCGAGAACCGGGCTCGGATGTCTCTGGGGAGAGTCTTGTATACCTCCTCGATGAGGTCGTTCAGGTACTCAACCGACCAGGACATAGGAAATATATAAGCGATAAGTTATAAATTGTCAAGAACAGTAACTACTTGCAAATCTTCCAGCTGCTGGACAATTTGCAATGATGATCAGGCGACTTGATTGAACAACCACAACCGATCATCGCCACTTCGTTTTGTCCTGGACGCCCCGCTGGGACAACTCGCTTGCCTTGAGACCGCTGCGTAATTCTCTCAAGCCTCTATTTGTCCCGTTTTTCAGGTTCTCGAGACGATAGTTGTGGCCGATTTTCCTCCAGGTCCAGGATGTTTTCGCCCCGTTGGCGGTAATTGCCAGCCAAATGGGACACGTCTCCTCAGCAACCGATTTTGAGGACGGCTTTTTTCAGATTGAAGGCCATGGCATTGAGCAGGAACTCCAGTTCGACCTTGGCCAGACCGAGGTATCGGGCTCGAAAGAAGCCATAGCCACGTTTGAGGGTACCGAAGGCGCGTTCCACCTTGAATCGAACGCTGCTGACTTGTCGATTGGCAGCTCGTTCGGCGAGCGTGAGTTCCCGATTCCGTGCGGCCTTGTGCATGATGCCATCCGAGAGGCCCCGGACCGCAAGCACGTACCGGTTCAACTGGCTGCTGTACCCCTTCGCCAGCCTTCGCACCAACTTCATCCAGAACATTGATGAATTCTTCCGTGTCGGACCGATTGGCCGGCGTGGCATGCCCGCCGAGCACAAAGCCGTCCCGACTGTCCGTGGCGGCGTGAATTTTGTAGCCATAATACGCCCGGTTGCCCTTGCGCAGCCAGGCCGCGTCGGCATCGTCGGAGTAGCTGATGGTCACATCCGGCGCGTCACCGGCATCTTCCTCGCGGTCCTCGGGCAGCACGTCGAGAACCTTGATCGGACGACGCGCGGAAGAAACGACGCTGGCATCGACAATGGTCCCTTCGCGGACCAGAAGTCCCTGGCGTTCCAGCTGATGGTTGAGTTTGTCCAGCGACCGCTTGAGGATATTACGCTCCACCAGGCTCTGGCGGAAACGGCAGATTGTGGTGGAGTCCGGCACCTCGTCGTGGTCCAAGGAAAGGCCCGTGAACCGGACAAAGGACAGGCGATCGCACAAGGCCTCTTCCACCGCCATGTCGCTGAGGTTGTACCACCGTTGGAGCAGAAGAATCTTGAACATGAGCAGCGGCGGATAGGCCGGGTTGCCGACGGCATTGACCACCCGCTTGAGCTTTTGGCGAAGCACTTTTTCGATGGGTTTCCAGTCGATAAGGCGATTGATCTCGTCCAGGAAGCTGTCCTTGTGCTTGCGGCGAGCGGCAACATAGTCGGCAATACCGGGCTTCTTGGAAGTACGTTCACTCATGGTCGCCTCCATCGTTTTGGATGGAGAAAATATACATCAAATACTTAAATTTACAATAGTTTATTGAAATTTTCCGTGCATCGGTCTCAAATTAAGATAAACCCTGTTTCCCAAATCGTGAGCAGCATTAAACACTATAACGAGCACACCATCCCTGTAAATTGACCTGCGAATGGAAGCCGATCACTGCATAATTTAATATTATTTTGCAAACATGACACTAGGAGTTGAAGTCACTGAATAGGCGGGCCAGTTCTTGGAAATTGGCGAATTGCGGTGACACCGGGCTTGGTGGCTGGCCATAGCCCCACCCCGCGTGCAGATAATCAATGCTGGCCCGACGAGCCGCCTGGCCATCGCTTTCCATGTCACCGAGGTAGACTGCCTCGGCGGGATCAACCCCCAGTTTAAGACAAGCCAGCAGGAGATGATCCGGGGCTGGCTTACCACGGAGGCCATCTTCCGGCGTCAATACGCAGGAGAACGGATGGGAAATCTTTCGAAGCACTGCGTCGAGGCGTACTTTTGATTTCGAGGTAATCAAAGCAGTCAGGATGTTTTTTCCCCGCAGGAACGCCAAGAAGTCGTAGGCACCTTCATAAGGGGTTATACAATCGACGTACTGGGCGGAGATTGTGTTGTAGTAGTTAAAAATAGCTTCCTGCTGTTCCTGGATGCCAAGCAGGGTCAAGAGGTCGCAAAACGGTCTTCCAATGAGTTGCAGATAATCGTTGAAGGTGGGCTGCAACCCAAACTTTTCCCGAGTAGCGTCCCACGCCGTGCGCATATTTTCTTTGGAATCGATCAGCACGCCGTCAAGATCGAACATGAACAGGCGGGTGCGCGGCGTAGGGAGGACGGCGGCCGAGGGTGTCAGTAGGTCTGCGCACTGCTTGGCAAAGACGAAATCCTCCGCGTAGTCGATGTCGATAGCCTCAAGGGGGGGGACTGTTACAAAGAAGGGTTTGTCACCGATGCGTCGTTTTTCGTCAGCCATAAAGGCATGACGAAAAATATAAAAACCGCTTGTTTCGATATAGACGGGCTTGATATCTTGGGTTTGGGGCAAGTCCCGAAGATCATAGTTTAACGTGCCGTCATCATCCCACATGTAGGTTTGGAATTTCTGGACGGCGAAGGCCGAATCATATTGTCCTGAGAGGACGGCGTTCAGACCTGCCAAAATCGAGGAAGCCGAAATAAAGGGACTGGTGGCGTGGGCGATGAGATTGATATCGCCGCCGATGAGTTTGAACGCTTCATGGAAGAGTTCAGTGCCTTTGATGGTATCCCCGTCCAAATATGGATCGCGCTGGATGAAGGTCACCGTATCGGGAAATAGGGACATGATCTTCGGGTCGCTTGCGAACACGCAGACCTCGTCAATTTCCGAAATACGGGACAGGGTGTTTATGATGTGCCAAGCAAGTGGCTTCCCCGCAAGGGGAAGAAAGTTCTTGTGGGGCAGGCGACGGCTCGACAATTTGAGCGGCACGCACGCTTTGACAACGGGCTTCATAAGTACCATCCGGCGTAGTAAGGCGGCTTGCGCCTCAGGGGTTGGGACGATTTTCGGCGCGGGGTCGGAAGAGAATTAAAGCGTCCGGTCCATGGCCTGAGCTATACGGCGCATGTGCTTGACTGTCTCGGCGAAAACGCTTGGTGACAAGGCCTGGTGGCCGTCGCACTTGGCGCAGGTCGGTTCGTCATGCACCTCAATCATCACGCCATCAGCGCCGGCCGCGATACCGGCCAGGGCCATGGAGGGTACGAGGGAGGGACGACCGGTCGCATGACTTGGATCGACGATGATAGGAAAGTTGGACAATTCCTTGATGATGGGTACGGCACTCAAATCAAGGGTATTGCGCGTGTACTGTTCGAAGGTCCGGATGCCGCGTTCGCACAGGATAATCTGTTCGTTGCCAGCGAGCTGGAGGTATTCGGTGGCGCGCAGCCATTCTTCTTTGATCAAACCGGAAAAGCTGCGCTTGAGCAAAATGGGCATGCCCGAACGGCCCGCTTCCTTGAGTAGGGCAATATTGTGCATGTTGCGGGCGCCGATCTGGATAACATCGGCATATTGTGCGACAAGCTCGACTTGTTCCGGTTGCACAGCTTCGGAGATGACCGGCATGTCCAGCTCGTCACGAACCTCTTTGATCATTTTGAGCGCTTCGAGTCCCAGACCCTGAAAATCATGAGGGGAGGTCCTCGGTTTGAACGCTCCGCCACGCAACATATTCGCACCGGCGGCCTTGACCTTTTTGGCTATGCGGAAGTAGGTGTCACGATTTTCAATTGCGCAGGGCCCGGCGATGACAACCAAAGCGTTCCCGCCGATGGGAACGTTTTTTACAGTAATCACTGTAATCTCCTTAAAATATTTCGTGCAGTTATTTATCTTAAATATCCGCTTATATGCGGAATGTAAATAGTAGCGTCCTTGCGGCCGCTACGTAATGAGCCTTCGCCAAACGGTGAGTCGCGGGCGAAGGCGTGGGATGGTCGAATGCGAGCGTCCCCGACTTAGTATTTCCCGGAGTGCCGCATCCTCGGGCTGGCCAGGTCGACCTGGTATCATCGTCCGAAGGGTGAATCGGCCAGTGACCTTTCCCCAGGCAGTCCCCGTCTGCTGACGCTCTTGCGCCGAGAGGGCTGGGTTGTGAACCACAAACGCGTTGAGCGCGTCATCGCCAGGAGGGGCTGCCATTGCATCAACGACGACGCAGAAAACGACCGAGCCACCTCCGTCGGGCCTGTAACGAAAACTGTGTAAACCTCCACGGTCCTTCCGGGTTTTCCGTGGGTAGGTGACCGGATATGGTCCGCCCCGGAGGGTGACCATGAAAGACACGGACCTGTATTCTCGGATTCTGGGGCTGAGCGACCCGTGGTTTGTTGCCGACGTCGAGTTGGATACGGCCGGAGGCCGAGTGGACGTCCATGTTGACCATACTACCGGCATCCGCTGGCGCTGTCCGACCTGTGGCCGTGAGTTGGCTTGTCGGGATCATGCGGAGCCCCGGGTGTGGCGCCACCTCGACACCTGCCAGTTCAAGACCTTCCTTCATGCCCGGGTTCCGCGCGTGGAGTGCCCTGAGCATGGTGTACTTCAGGTCAAAGTGCCTTGGGCTGAGGCCAAAGGGCGCTTCACCTTGCTCATGGAACGCTTGATCATCGACGTGTTGCGCGAGTGCGCCGCCGTGGCCGGCACCTGCCGGCTCATGCGGATCAGCTGGGATGAGGCCTGGAACGTCATGGATCGAGCCGTCCGGCGAGGGCAGGCCAGGAAGAAGACCACACCCGCACGCTATCTTGGCATCGATGAGAAGGCCTTCCGCAAAGGTCACGACACATGACTGTGGTCTGCGACCTGCTCGGCGGAACGGTGGAATTTGTGGCCCAGGATCGTAAAACCGAGAGTCTCGAGGACTATTACCGGCAGTTCACAGTGCAGCAACTCGAGCGCATTCGGGCTGTGGCCATGGACATGTGGGAACCATACTTCATGGCCACGATCAAACATGTGCCCGGGGCGACGGACAAGATCGTTCACGACCGCTTCCACATCATGCAGCACGTGGGCCAAGCCGTGGGCAAGGTCCGCCGGCAGGAAAATCGCGAGTTGCTCCGTCAGGAAGACGAACGTCTCAAAGGCACCAAGTACATCTGGCTTTACCGGGAAGAGAACCTGCCGGACAAGCACCGCCCGACCTTGGAAGCCCTGAAGGGCACGAACCTGAAGGTGGCCAAGGCCTGGGCCATGAAGGAAAGCCTTCCGGATTGTGGAACTACCTCAGCGCCGGCTGGGCCAAACGGTTCATGAAGCGCTGGCTGACATGGGTGAGGAAGTCAGACCTAACCCCGATGCGCAAGGTCGGGGAGATGCTCTCCAGACACCTGGACAACATCCTGACCTTTTGCCGGCATCGGATCACCAACGGCGCGGCCGAGGGACTCAACAGCAAGATCATGGCCATCAAGCGCAGGGCATGCGGTTACCGGAATCGGGAGCACTTCAAGACCGCCATCTACTTCTCCTGTGGCGGATTGGACCTCTACCCCAAGCAGGCCTGAGCGCGGTTACCCACGGAAAACCCGGAAGGACCTTCAACGATTGCAACAAGATTGGAACATCGAGATAATCGCACCTCACCGAGGTGGCCGCAAGCGATCGAAGACCCAAGACGGAAGACAGCTCAGGCGCTATCGCAGACGATGGAAGATCGAACGCCTCTTTGCCTGGCTGCAAAACTTCAGACGCTTTGTGGTGCGGTACGAGTACCATTTTGAAAATTTTCTCGCCTTGGTTCAACTCGGGTGTGCTGTCATCCTGCTGAGACATTTTTGAGATGGCTTCTAGAAGGAAATATCCTTGCGAGCCAGCACGGAGTCATAATAGTCTACAGCCTCCTTCTTGTCGTCAAACATAGTAAATACGCCATTGTCCAACACGGCGATTGTATCGCAGTACTCATTGATGACTCCGTAAAAATGAGACACCATTACGATAGATCGATTATTTTTGAGATTGAAAAGCTCCTGCTTGCACTTGGCATTGAAGCGCCGGTCCCCGACTGCCGACAGTTCGTCCATAAGATAGCAGTCAAAGTCCACCACCATGGAAATGGCGAAGGCCAGCCGGGCTCGCATGCCGGAGGAATAGTTGACTACCGGCTCGTAGAGGTAGCTGCCGAGCTCGGAAAAGGACACCACCGCCGGCAGCGCCTTTTCAAATGAGATGTCGTAGACGCGACAGATGAAACGCAGGTTGTCAATACCCGTCAGCCCGCCGACGAAGCCGCCCTGAAAGGCCAGGGGCCAGGAAATGGTCATTTCCGCCCGCACCGTGCCGCTGGTGGGCAGTTCCACACCACCGATGAGGCGGATCAACGTGGATTTGCCGGCGCCGTTGCAGCCGAGGATGCCCAGTTTCTGCCCCTTGCGCAAGGAAAAGGTGACATCGCGGAGGATACAACGCGGGCCGTGGCGCGTGGGATAGTATTTCGTGACTTTATCAAGATATAGCATTGATATCCTTTCTTTTCGAAATATAACTATACAACAGCACGACAAAAAATGTAAACATTATTCCACAAAATACAATATAACCTGGATAGAAATAGCATTTTACGACATTTCCAAACATCCCATAGCGAAGCATTTCCGTCAAATGAACAAATGGTATGGCCAAAATATATTTTCTTGCCACCACAGGGATCCAATCAACCATGACAAATGGGCAGGTCATGATGATCATCGATAATGAATACAAAAGACTCAGTCTGTCGCCAAGCACCACATAGGTCGACAACAGCCCGCTGAAGATGCACGAGATAAAAAGATACCACAGCATCAGGACTATTGCGAGGTAAAAATAGAACACATCGTTCATGGGCATGGGGGCAATGGAAAAAGCGACAAGATAAATAAGGATGAGCGCCGCAACCGTGGCCCCGATCATCATGATGGACCGGGCCAAAATTATATCCATAGCCTTGACGTTGCGATGATAAAGAAACGAGGCGTTGACTACTACCACGCCATTGAGCCTGGTGAGCGGATAGCGAAACAGCCACAAGGATCCCCATCCCGTCACAACGAACGCCGTTACAGGGAAGGCATGCTGTTGCCGCAGACGCAGAAGGGTCGATATGGCGATAATCCCCCCTATGATCACCAGCGGCTCGACGAACAACGTCAAAAATCCAAGCCCATTTCGTCCGTACATGGCGATGAAGTCACGACAGATCAACGCGCCGATGACGCGACGTTGAATTCGAAACGATTCGGAGAATGTGGTTTCCCTCATTTCAATAGCCATTACGATCGATGCTCTTTGACACCGGCGATGAAGAGGCGGACAAGTCCATAGAGTGCCAGACAGGTGATAAAGACCAGCAGGAGATCGCGACCTCGCCGGGGATACAAGGATTTGTCTGGTAGGTTTGGAGCGACAATCATTTCCAGGTACAGCAACTGACGTTGTGCTTCGGCCCTGGCCTGCTGTAACGAGGCCATAGCCGAGGCCAACCGCTTATCCATAAAATCCCGTTCCAGTGACAACCGCTCGTACTCGATCAACTTTTGGGTCATGGAATTATTCTTTCCCGCCACCCGGGACATTTCATGCCCAATTTCCTTTTCCAACTCGGTGCGACGTTTGTCCAGAGAGGCTATGTAGGGACTGGAGGAGGCAAACGAGTGGTACTGCGCCAGCTGGCCGCGTACGGCGATCAGTTCGGCCTCGAGCTTGCCCACCTGCTCCAGCTGCATGGAGGACTGCTGCTTGGGATCGAAGACCATTTGCTGATTGCGGTACGCGGACAGAGCCAGGGCGGCCCTCTTATTGGCCACTTCCGCCTCGTCGAGCTCCTGTTTGTAAAACCGCACCAAGTCATGCTGGGATCGAGCGTTCAGCTCATTAATCAGACCCTCACCCAAGAACAATAAGGCCTCGTTGACGCTGTGGGCCGTCTGGGGAGTGAAGGCCTTGATCTTAACGACGCAAATGGATGAGCTGGTGTCGATCTCTACACTGACAATGTCCTTGTAATATTCATAGAACTCTTCCAGGCTGTTGGCATCGCCCTGCACGTTAAACCGATGCATGAAATCGATGTTAGGGTTTGAGTATATCTTGCGTAGCTGCAGATTGTCATCGAGCAGCTTCATAGCATCGCGTGACATCATGAATTCACGCACAGCAAAAACTTCCTCATGAGCGCTGGTCATGCCGGCACTTTGTAAAAACATACCAAGTGACGAAGGCATCTTATTTTTTTCCTGCTGGCGTATCACGAACTGTGACTCGGATATATATATATCCGAAATAATTAATCCGTAGTAAATGGCTGCCAATACCATTGGAACAATAATCAACAATATGCTTGCCCAATAGCGACGCAGGGGATCGAGGAGTTTTTTCGGTCTGCGGCGCAACGGCTCAAGCAGACGTTGCAACAGGGCGTTGACCCGGGAGGCGGCCACGGCGACATCGCTCTCGCGGGTCCGCTTCAACACGAGACCGGGAAAACGGATAAGTTCCATCATGGTGTCACTCCACAGGTGGCGGAAAGCACCTCGCAGCAGCACGCGATCGCTTCCGTTTTACAGGTCACCCCGGCTATCGGCAGGCGTCCCAATGCTGTTGCGCCTGGTCGACTGTCAGCAGGTTATCGGCAACGCATTGATAGCCAAAAGTCGTCATATTGCGGCTATGGACGGCGCAAATCTTTTCCGCCGCCGCCTGTGGAAACAATTTTTTCCATAATCCGGGTTGTCCCTTCCAGAAGTGCCCATTTGAAGACAAGGGTCTGAGCTTGTCCATGGTATACTGGGCGACGACGTCCTCGTAGTGCACCTGAAACGCCGACTCGGTCCATCATTCCCGGCTGATCCCAGTGCAAAGAGTGCGGCGCATGTTCGGCATAGGCCGCCAAATTGTACATTTTTACCAACAGATGCCGCTCCCAGGTATTGCCCGAACGCGGCGTGCTGACAAGGGCTATACGCATAGACTCTTCCTTCAGGCCGCACCGCACGCGGCCAGCACTTCGCTTAAGCGCGTCTCGATCAGGGCCTGGATTTCCGCCAGACGCTGCGGGCCTTCGGCCTCGAAGCGCAGCACCAGGACTGGCTGGGTGTTGGAGGCGCGCACCAGGCCCCAACCGTCGGCGAACACCACCCGCACCCCGTCGGTGTCGATGATCTCGTGCTCGGCGGCCAGAACGGCCTTGACCCCGGCCACCACCCGCGCCTTGAGGTCGTCGGGACAGTCGCGGCGGATCTCGGGCGTGTTACAGGTGACGGGCCAGTCGGAAAGCAGACCATGGGCCGTGGTTTCGGGATGGTGGTCGAGCACCTCCAGGAAACGCACCGCCGCATAGGTGGCGTCGTCATAGCCGAAGTAGCGGTCGGCGAAAAACATGTGTCCGCTCATCTCGCCGGCGAGCAGGGCGCCGGTCTCGCGCATGCGGGCCTTGATCAGGGAATGGCCGGTCGGGGCCATGA